>VTLG01010889.1_pt1 | contig 32949 bp, 47 predicted proteins | sample 4694571 | NCBI WGS metagenome assembly VTLG01 (sample SAMN12604809, study PRJNA352737) | marine metagenome | biome: ENVO:00000447; feature: ENVO:00000209|ENVO:00000569|ENVO:01000036; material: ENVO:00002151; isolation source: viral sequences binned using virsorter ...
CCTTCGGATGACCCACATAGAATCTACTAGGAAGGACCCAGTGACTGCAAGGGATCTCAAGGAATGGGGTTAAAATATGCCTGTTTTCATGTCTGCTTTGCCTGCTTTAACCTTCTGTGAAACGTTCTTAGCTAATTGATGTCGCAAGTATATTCCGAAGTTTCTTTGAACTGATTGTTGAATGACTTGAGTCGCGGGAAAGATAGGTTGATAGTTAACAGAACCAACTGCATAGAATAAAGGTCTTAATTGAAAGTTCTTTTCTCTTCTATAGACACCGGGAGGACGTGCGCCGCCTCTAGGTTTTCCGACAAAAATATTTCCACCTGTTGTGTTTGTATTGCCAATACTGCTGAAGATCTTGTTAATGTTTGCTTTTGATATGTTGCCGTATCTATCAGTTTTTAAAGCTCCTGTTGGCACAAGCTTAGAGCCTTTGGGTATGTTGCGGGCTTTTGGATGTCCTACTAATGCGGCTGCATAGTCTTTAGGGGCTGCTGATCCTCCAAGGATTGAGCCTGATAAATAACGGTCTTGATTATATAGTTTATCTTTTGGAAGAATTGTTGTTGCAAGGTTGCGTTTGTTTGCGACTGTTGCCCTAAATCCTTTCTGTGTTGATTTCTTTGGTCGATCTAGATAACGACGAGAAGATCCAGCTAATGCGTTAAGCGCTGATTTTTGTTTAGAGCCAGCAATAAATTTAGATCCTTGTACTGAAGCGTTTAAAGCTTGAGCAATTGAGAAGCCTAATTGCTTTGTATGTTCATTAGTCCATTTTACAGCGGTTGGAAGTTCGCTTTTGATGTCCAGTTTTATCACTACGCTTCAATAGGGGTTGTACATAGTTTACTTAATGTATTCTCACAGGCTTCAAGGTTGTAAAGAAGTTGCTGATTGGTTGGTGTCTTACGTCTGAAATGTTTTCCTATCACTAAGATTTTGTCTTTGTTGCGCCACTTCTGAAGGGTTGATTCGCTAACCCCCAAAGCATCAGAAGCCTTTCTTTGTGTAACCCAGTTAATAGCCATCCCTATGTATGCGTATGTATAGATAAGATAATATCAGAGCGTATTAAATGCAACTGCCCTAGCCCTATCAAATGCTGTTTGAGTTGTTGCGTCAGTAGCCCACGGGTATTCTCTACAATGAACTTCTAAAGAGTGACCCATTGCGCTCGACATTGAGCCGCTATCAATTCCTAATTTGTGACCCCTGACGCTGTAAGAGTGACGAAAACTATATGTTCCTAATTCTTCATTTCTTGCTTTTACCTTTGCTTTTAATGATGTCCATGCCTTGCGCCTTTCTAAGTATTTTCTAATTTGTTCTGCTACCCCATTCCCTTCGGCGGATAATTTAGGAAGTTCAATTATTTTTGCATCTAATAAGGTTAACAATTTCCAATCTGTGTTTTCTATTGGCAAGGGTTCAAGGCGTCTTGGTTTTGTAATTCCTCCTCCAGATCGTTTCTCATAAGAACACCATAAATATTTTTCACCTTTTGGCGTTTCTCTTACATGTAAATGGGTTAGTTCAACAGGTCGAAGGCCGTAAACGGTTAAGAGCTTAAGAGCATTCCCCCATCTACTGCCAGCTTCAGTTGTTGAAAGATCAGTAATCAGATCAGTTATTTCTTTATCTGTTAAAGGGTGTTTTTTTTGTGTCTTTGTATTGGCTGCCTTGCGTCCTATGTGAATCTTTCGGTCTTTTGGTGGCAACCATGAAGCGGGTGCATTCTCACGGGTAACGCAATATTCAAGATATTGACAGAGTGAGTTAGTGCGCCTTTTGCGTGTAGCACTTCCGGGGTTCCAATCTCTTATGCAAAGCTCGATTAAATCGGCTGGCGTTGTTGGTGGTTGATTTCCTTCTAAAAGTTTTACAGCGTCTTTAATGACTTTGTAATCATGCTCAAAGGTTTTTTGAGTAATTGCGTTTTCATGTTCTGTTTTGTATCGCTGAAAATTTACTAAACAAGCTGACCAATCACGTTCTATTTTTGGCGCTTTCCCATCTGCAATTTTCGCGGCTGCTTTAAGACTATGACCTTCTAAAGTCAAGTTATAAATATTGTTTATACGGGTTGTAGCTGCTTTTCTAAGATTTTCAGCCCATGCAAAAGGAAGCATGACAGATTGATCTTTTTGATTTGGAACGTAACGCCATTTCAAGCGCATTTTGCCGTTGGCTTCCTGAATACTCCATCCACGGTTTAAACTTCTTACATCTTCTTTTAAAGTCTCTTCCCATCTTTGGGTGCGCTTTAACTTAGGCAAGCCAAAATGTCCTAAAAGTGTCCTAAGATTACCATGTATGCCCATGTATGCATAGGTAAGCTAAAGAACAAAGATAGTGAGAGACTAAAAAAGCAGTTACGGGGCGTGGCGCAGCTTGGCAGCGCGGGTGCTTTGGGAGCACACGTATCACCCCCTTAAAAGCTAATCAGAGACAGGGATAATGAAAACTAAGCTTTTCAAATATGTCCTAAGAATGTCCTAAAAAGGTATTTCATCAGTTGGTGGAACCACTGGGGAGCCTGCCCATTTTTCGCTTTTAGGTTTTGGCGGTAATGAATATTCTTGTACGTTTACTTCGATTGATGCACCTGTTTCACCGTTTTTCTTTTCGTATAAATTTAAAAGTGCCGAGCCTGCAATTGTTACTTGATCACCTTTTTTTAAAAAGTCACACGCCGCGTTCCCTTTATCTCCCCATATCAAACAATCAAGCGCACTAACAATAGTATTATCACCTTTTTTCTTGCTTACAAGCACTCGCATTTTTGTTAACCATAAACCTTGTCTAACTTCTTTTTGTTCAGGGTCAGCGACTAAATTTCCTGTTGCAGTTACGTTAAGCATGGTCTTTGTAATTAGGGTTAATTTCGGGGTGGGTCGCTATTAAGCGATTAATGCCCGATGAAAAATTAAGGTCGTTTGTTTTACACCATTTTCTAAAATTCTCCATATTGATGGGTTTTAATTTTGCAAAAACTTGATTTCGATTTTTCCAATCGTGATATTTAACGCCTTCGGGTCTTGGTTGTGGTTTTGCTCTTCTTTCAATCATTATCTAGGTACCTTTGTATAGGCTTCTACCCAACGGCGAATAAATTCGAGGTGTTTTGGCTCTTGGATATGGTCGGAAAATTTACCTTGAACTTCAAAATGTCCTTTATAAGCTTTTTGTAATCCGTCAAATTGTTTACGGTCTGTATCGTAAATATGTTTTAGTTGATTTTTCATTAAAGCTATTTCTTGCTTATCGGCTGGCTTTGGTATCGTTTGCTGTTCCTGCTTAGGCGTAACAGATTTAGAGAAACTTTCAGGTCTTGGCATAACTGTTTCTGGTACATCGCGCCAATTCCTGTTTCTATCTGGCTTCTCCTCTTCCATTTCTGCCAACTCTTCTTTCGCCCATAATTCGTACCCAAGAGAAAAGAAACCAGCGGCGGCACTACAAAGACCCCTTTTATGAGCGTTATTAATATCCCATGAAGTTATTTTTTCAAGTGGTATGGGTTGATTTTGATTATTGGTAATTGGATAGAACCAATCGGGTGTTTCTTTCTGCGTTTCGTATTCTTTGAAATAGATCAAAACAGCGGCTGTATTTCCACAAACGTGATAAGGCAAACCATCGGGATTGAAGCGAATACCGGGCTGCCAACGTTCGTTTTCAGTATTTAGCTTGTTACAGATAACGGCCCAAGCAGCGTAATCAAAACGCCCCTTCTTTTCTGTTTCGCCTTTTTTTAGTTCGCCGCCAAGATAAGGAACAGTCATTCCGGACACCTTATGTTTGTACATGCTTGTTGGATGCCTTTGTGCCAACCTTGAAAGGCTTTTTTTTGATCCGGGTTTAAGTCTTCCCACTTGATCTGATTAACAAGAAGATTAAAACTTTCTTCTGTCTGTTCGAGTAGTTGAGCGCCACATTCAAAAACTGTCAATGCTTGCTCGTATAGAACGTTCGCTTTTGTATCCAATGAAAATGATTATCGAATTGAACCAATAATATGGTTGCGTAGCCATGGAGTCAACCCTAAGCGCAAATATTACACTTACGCTGCATATAGTGGTTACTATTTCTTAGTAGTGTTTAGGCTTTTGGCCAGTTTTAGCCCTTTGTCGCATATCTCTTGCTGACTAGGACAACTAGCTAAAGGTAGACCCGTAAATTCACATAAAGCAGTACGAATGGGGCAATCATCAGTTTTATTTTTTGTGAAATCGTTAATTTCTTCGGCTGTCCATTTATCACCGCCGTAAACAATAACTTCTTTAGTACGCCATTGATAATGTTTATTCAATCCATGTCTTGCTAAATGTTGTTCAAATTCTTTCCATGCTTCCCCCTTGTCTAACTTTCTTTTTTTCACTTCCGCATTAAAAACGGCTGTCATAAATTCAGTGCAATTATCAGCTTCTTTTTCTGTAAATCCTTTAGGTGTTTTATATAATTCGCTGATTGGTTCGGCTCCGATGAACTGAGCAAAGAAACAAACAGCATCAGCAATATTACCTTCTGAATCTAAATAAGGTTCTGCATCTTTTAATCTATCTCTATCAGTTTTTGAGAAGTTTTCTTGCGTTGGTGGTAACTTTTTATCTGAGATACATTGATTAAAAACACCGAGAGAAACATAAAAGGCTGCTTTAGGATCTAATACCCCGTTTTCAAAATGGGCAATCTGTGAATTATGTAATGGTATCTTTTTTGCTTGGCTGAAATTATGAATGACTTGCTGAGATAAGCCGTTTATTTCTCTCCACCTCCTGAAGCCTTTGCCAGTGGCTTCCCTTGATTCTGCTAACTCTACGTTTGAATCCGGCTTTCTAATCGGCATTAGCAGGCGTGGGGTGCTTGATATGCCTGAAACATAACGCAGGGTTTACCCTAACGCACTTATGATTAATAATTCTGTAGCCTAGTGTACCTAGCAATAAGAAAAACTTAGACAAGATCTAGTGACAATTACACCTGTTAATACGCCTTCTAAGTCTTTCATTATCAAGCAATGCTTCCGCTGCTAAATCAAAAGGATCATTGCAGGAACGGACATCTTGCTTTAATTGTTGAAGTCTTTTCTCGGCCTCTGTGGAGCGTGACATAGGTCTCACTGCTTTGGGTCGAACTAATATTAACAAATATCAAGATTTCAACAAATGTTGCTATTGAAGCGTATTGACAGCGTGGTTATCTCTGGCACTATTTAACCGTAGTACGGATTACTTGAACCATTCAATGCCATCTGAAAGCCAAACAAGGGCAGTTATACACCCAACGTTAATTGAAAGAATTAACAAGACACTGCCCAAATACAAGTTAGATCAAGGGATTTCTACCTGTGTTCAGGATTTAGTCAATGAAGCTCTTGACAACAGGATTACGCTAAAGAGACCCCCCGGTCGATATTCATATTCTTCTAATTCAAGTTCTTTTGAAGAGTTAGAAAGTGTGAAAGGAAGAGAAACTTTTCTTACGCCTATTTCTGAAAACTTCGTTTGTCATGACGAAAAAGAACATCAAGCATTTTTAAAAGAACAAAAAAAAGTAAGTCAAAAAGATTCACCCGCTTTTCAAATTTGGTGGGAAACCTACAACGCCGCTAATAGCAAGGCATCTAATCAATCCAAGGCAAAAGCTAGAACCGCTTGGAAAGAAGCTTTAAAAAAAGAAACTGCTGAAAACCTTATAGAAGCCGCTAAAACAGCCGTAAAAGATCAAGCACGAAAGATAGGGGCTGATCAGTGGGTAGCCCCCTTTCCTGACGCTCACAGATGGCTCAGGGATGAATGCTATACCGTGTTCCTTGAGCGTATTACGCCTACGCAGGAAGAAAGGATTATTCCGGGGGTTACAGTCCTATGAGTCTTTACGACCCTTCAAAGGCTGGAAATTATGTCTGGCCGATGACGCCAAAAGCTTATAAACCCGGTCAATCTACGTCCTACCAATTAACAAAAGAACCTTCACCAAAGAATTGGGAATTACAGGGTTATGTAATGGCCGGCCCTTGCCAAACTGGCATGTATGACGAGGAAGGTTTTTATTGCAGTTACCAACCACCTGTAGAAGGAATTAGGCCCGGAAAATATATTCGCGTTTTATATGGGGAACAAATTAACGAGGCAAAAAGTAATTACGAACGAGATAAAACCTACGCGAAATATGGCACAACAATTGAGGCGGCTATATGACAACAAAAGAAACAGGATTGTATAGGGTTGGGACTCCAGAAAAAGCAAGAAAAATATTATCGAAATTAGTTAAAGATGGAAAAATAACAGTACAAGATTTAGATCAAGAATCACCCGGTGCCGCATATACAAGAGAAATAGCAGCGAAATATTACCCAGAAATAAAACTAAAACCTCATCGCAATTTATTACGTGACATTAAACCAACTGAGTCGGTCGAAATTATCAACAAACGAGACTTTGACCCCGGACCCGTTTCTGACGTTAATAGAACCACATCACAAATATTGGGACAAGAAAAGGAACCGATTTATTCCACGGTCGGTGTCATCGATAGTGACGGGGGAATCGACGAGCCTTTACCGTTCTAAAGCGATGGAACGCGGAACAGCGATTCACGAACATCTAGAGAATTGGTGGAATACTGGTCTTTTGCCGAACGCCGGAGAATATCAACCGTGGATTAATTCCTTTGTTAATTATCCAAATCTTGAGAAGTGGAGAGCGTTAGCTGTTGAACTTGCTTTAGCTGATCGCAAACACGATATAGCTGGAACCCTTGATTTGATTGTTAAACATGTCACGTCTGGTCGTGTTGCCTTATGTGATTACAAGACCAAAGATAAGGAATTTAAAAAAGGAAATCATCGAAAACAAATGGGCGGTTATTTATCGCTCTTACAAGAAAATTTCCCCGGCTTTCATGTTGATACGGTTCGGATCTTTTGGATTAGTCCAGATGAAACAACGACAAGCGAATATGACCCATTGGATTGTTTAGAGCAATACACCAAAGCCCGTAATCATTATTTTTCCAAACAACTACCTTTTTAAATGACTTTTTTTAACACCATCGAAGAAACAGGCGAAAGCCTTGTTCAATCCACCAAGAGAGCAAAGAATCAACAAGATATTATTTATAGCTATTTCGTTCAAACAAACAGGCCTTTAAGTCCATCAATGGTATTGAATGAATTGAATTTAAACTGTCCGATTACAAGCATTAGAAGGGCAATAACTAATTTGACGGACGCGGGAAAAATCATCAAGACCGATCAATATGTAAAAGGGAATTATGGAAAGCATGAACACCTTTGGGAACTGGCAACAGAACCAATCGAAAAACAACAGTGTTTATTTAATGCTGCTTAATACCCATACGTAGGATTGACAGACCTTAGAGTTTACCCCACTATGAAATCAACGAACAAAACGGAAAAATGCAAGAACTCAAAAAAACGGCCTTCTTCGCTGTTATTGGTTCCTTTGTGTTTACTCTTGCCAATCTGGCTATTAATCACAATGCCTTATTACATGAGTCGCAATATTTACTCACGGTTAAAGGCGATACTCATACGCAGCGAGAGTACATTGATTACAAGTCAGGTTATTGATCCAATGGACGAAGAGATTAGTGATTTTGAAACGAAGGCTTGGTTGCATCTTTTTGATGATGACGTTGTTTTAGAAGCCGCAAGAGATCACTTAGAGCGCACTTACTACAAAACCCTAAATCCTGAATACGATGACCCACTCATTTAAAGAATTTCTAAATCCACCGAAAAAGATTGTTGCTGAATTAAAAAAGATCAAAGAGCAACAGACGTATTTACTAGCCGTTGAAAATCAATTAAAGCTTGAGTTAGAAACCCATTTTGAACAGCAAAATATTGAAGATAAATTCATTAGTCAAGGAATGATTATTAGTCGAGCAAAGAAGCAAGGCAAATGGGTTTATTCAGAATTTACTGAACAATACGCAGCGAAATTAAATAAAGATCTTGAGGCAATGATGGCTAATGAACGAGAAGAAGGAATTGCTACACAAAAACCGCCTACTTCTTACTGGACAATTAGGAAGGTGAAGAAATGACAAATAAAGAAAAGATAGAAGCCGCTGAAAAGCGAATTATTGAATTACAAACTCTTATTCATCATTGGAGGAAAAAATAAATGGATTTTAATCAATTACAGTCAGAAATCACTGAAAGAAGATTGAGGCAATTTGATTTAGATGATTTTGATTCTTATATGAAATTAACAAAAGAAAGAATTACAAACCATATGGAAAAAGTTCAGCGAAATTTTATCCCTGAATATAACCAAAATGAACTTAATGCAATTTATGCAAATAGCGTCATAGATACTTACTGCTTATTAAAAATAGTTGAAAAGTTAAAGAAAAGAATTGAAGAATTGGAGAAAAAATGAACCCACAAAAAAATAAAGGTGATAAGGCAGAACGCGAAGTTGCGGCGCTCTTAAGTGAATTAACAGGTAAAACTGTTAGAAGAAAACTAGGAGCTGGTAGAAGTAACGCATCTGGAGGAGATACAGGAGATATAGAAGGTATTCCAAACTTTGCCATTCAAGTGGCCGACTGGAAAAACAAAAACGCTGCTTGTTTACAGAAACCAGTAGAAGCCGAAGACCAAAGAATAAATTTAGGTGTTGATCATGCTGCAACTTTTGTGAGGTTTAGGGGTGGCAGGTATCGGGTGGTCTTAACGCCTGAGCAATTTATAAGGCTAGTAAATCAATGAAAGGATATAAAATTAAAACAATTAAAAAAGAGGAGTGTAAAGACTGGTTTTTAAATAAGCATTACGCGAAAAGACTTCCTTCTATTTCTTTTTCTTTTGGCTTGTATATAAATGATTCTTTAGAGGGTGTTTGCAGCTTTGGCCGCCCTATGAGTCACACTTTGATTAAAGGAGCATTTAACGGACTATTTGAACATTGTTTTTTAGAATTAAATAGATTAGTAATTAACGAGGGATTACCTACAAACACGCTTTCTTTCTTTGTTTCTCAATGTCTGAAACAATTACCAAAGCCAAATGTTTTAGTTTCTTACGCTGATACTTCACAAAATCATCATGGATATATTTACCAAGCTACCAATTGGATTTACACAGGCTTAAGCAATAAGTTTACTGATTACGCTGTTAAAGGTTTAGAACATCTTCATCACGCCTCTATATCTGATAGCGTAGGCCGTTATGACAAAAACAAAAACATAGACAAACACAGATTATTAAAGGCAAAGTATGGAGATAAATTATATTTAAAAGAACGTCCTAGAAAACACCGTTATTTTTATTTTCTGGGCAATAAAAGCGATAAGAAAAAAATGCTAAAAAATTTATCTTATAAAATAAAACCTTACCCAAAAGGGAATAACAAAAGATATAAGTCTGATTACACGCCAAATGTCCAAATAACTTTAGATTTGCATCATTCTGCTATTCATACTTAGGAATGTTGACAGGGGTAAACCCTAGTGTTATATTGAAAAAGTCAATTCGACCCGTGGAGACACGGCCTGTTAAATGATTTCCCAAACAATCAACTCAAAGTCAAAGCTTGCCGATTACAAAAATTATCACAAGCAATCCAAGACTTATATACAAGAGTTGGAATCAAAGCTAGAGAATAAGGTTCTCACAATCGAAGACTACAAGTTCGATCTAAAGCGCCGCCTAGCTACTCACGATAAGGAATTTGCACTAGCTCTAAGAGACGCTGCACTTCTTCTAACCTCTGCCAAAAAGCAAGTTGTAGAACTATTCCCAATCAACTAATCACCCCGCCCCCTTTTTAGGGGGTTTTTTATTCCTTCGCTTTTATATCAATGAAAAGAAAAGACGCTGAAAATCAAATTGAGTTCTATAAAACCCCAGAACCACTAGAAGAATATGAAAAATTTTTTATAACACTTGGGGAATACTTTTACCATCGCCCAAACCCAACGGGGAAATTCAAAGTTGAAATAACGGATTAAACCAACGCCGGGGAGCCTGACGCCTGAGAGAAAGGGCTGAGAGTTATAACCAAGACAGGGCGCGAAATTGGCGCGATCCATCCCCCGGCACGAATTGACAAAAAATAACCCCGTGAACAAGGCGGGGTCGGGTGACAGGGATTAATAACAAAATACAGTTAGTATTCTTAATATGCAAGCGTATTGATTTACCGTGATGGGTCTATTTTCTGCTGTAGGTAATTTATTTTCTTATCAAGAACCCGCCCCGCTGAGTGACGAGAAAAAAAGACGTTTTGAATTAATGGGTAAATCAAATAGAGAATTAAATATAATTTTAGATCGCACGCCTCATTTACATTGCAAAAAGACCAAGCTAGTTGACCTGATTATGGCGCGTGAGTTTGAGCAATTGTAATTTGCTATGTTCTGCCAATCTGTCCTGTTGACGCCTAAGTTCTAGGCAATGCTCACAGAAACAAACATCTAAGACAACGGGTAGTTCTTGTCGTTCCATTTCTTATATATAGCCATTTCGTGAGCAAATTTTCTATAGGTCGCAATCTCTACACCTAAACCCGTAAAGGTGTGTCTGTGTGGGTGTCCTTCTTTGTCGCGCTCGTCTAATTCATAAAGTTCATTCATTGTTTTAACCCTAGCCGCGTTTTCTGCTACAGAGATTTCTTTCATTTTGGGTTGTCGTTGGTTTTTGGTTTCATTTTTTTGAGGGTGTCAAAGATCACGGCAATGACTCCGTTCTGTCTTAGTTTTGACGCGCCTACAAGTTCCGAGGCAAGGGCTACAGCAGCCCAGAAGATAGGGCTAGCAAGAACTTCATTCATCTAGTGTTTTTCATAGGACAACGTTCCTCAAGCCTTGCAACTGACTTTTCTAGACTGTTCAACCTAAAAAAAAGCTCTTGTTTGATCTCAGAATTTTTCTTTGATTGCATAGCAAGATATACAAAAGATCCAGAGACTAAAGCAGAAATCAAGGCCGCGCCTATCTCGGTCAATTTACAAATAAAAGAACTAGTATCAGAATAGGACATATTTGCTACGTCGCCGTAATGGATGAACAAGAAGAAAAAGAAGGTTCAAGCCTGATTGGAAATTGTGTTTCCCTTTTGGTTCTTTGTTGGTCTTTAGCCGTAATTTCTTGGAGCTATTTTGGCAATGGCATTAGGCAAATTGACACGACCTTCGCCGCCGGAATTTTAAGTACGGTTTTAAGTTCTTATGGACTAACCGTTAAGAAACCCGGTGCTAATAGTAAAAACAACAACGGAAATAGAAACAGGCAAGATCCTATAACTGGTAAAGATATTGACAACGTTACAGGCCGCTTAAAAAAATGAAAAACTCTCTTTTCTTCCTCGCTGCTTTCCTCGTAGCAACTCCAAGTTTAAAGGCTGATATACATCACACTATATCGGCATCTGCAAGCCTAACTACTACAGCGGCGGCAACTCAAGCAACCCGTGTCGGTTCAAGCTTTTCAATTTCGGGCACTGGGGTAGATACAGCGATAGGTGACAACGCAGGCCAATTATCAGCGGGAACGATCACATCAGGAATCTATAGCCCCGGTACTGTTGTTAGTACGCAGAATGCGAGCGGGGGCGAATCGTTCAGTTTTAGTTCTACCTATTTACAAGGTGACGTCGTACCAACTTCGGCTTTAACAACAGGCGCAAGTCCTAATTTTAGTGACGTAATTTCTACCGCCGCAGGATCAGCAGGTGACGCAGCCGCAACCCTTACCTCGGCGCAAGCCGTTGGCCTGACTGCGGGAGGGCCGGGGAGTCAGGTCGTGGGCCAAATAATTTCAGAAATAAAAATTACCGACTAATGCACGTACCTATCCTTGTTTGTTCAATAGCAGCATTACTGTTTTGCTTGTTTAACTTTTTAATGTGGAAACATTTCATGGATATACATAAATAATGAAACAGATTTGCTTATTGTTGTTGATATTCAATGCGCCGATAGCGAAGGCAGAAAAGATTGTTCCTAATTTTCAACAAGGGATTTTAACTCAACATAGTGAAACTCGAAGCGTTATTTTGCGCGACATGAAAATATTTGATATGCGCTCAGGCTACCAGCTAACAGTAGGGGGCAATAACGTCAAGCCATCAACAGATAACATTGCACCCGCTGGCTTTACAGAACAAACAGGAACAATAGGGGGAACAGCTACAACGTATGTATTACCGGATTTATCAAATAAACCTGCTTATTCAATCGTTAATGAAGGCGCGGCGTTTTCTTACTATGAAACACTAGAAACCCCCGGAATCCAGACATACACCCATCTAGTAGAAGAGCACACCATAGAAAGTATTACGGACAGTACAAGTACTTTTCAATGAGAAAAAATGTTATTTAGTTAATGAGGAAAAAATGTTATTTAGTTACTACAAAAAAAATGTTATTTAGTCAATGAAAAAATATTTATATTTAATCGCCCTGTTTATCCCTGTTAATTCTTCTTTTGCAAACACGATTAATACAACTAGTCAATCCTCCGGGTCCGTCGTTAATCAGGCCGTACAAGTAGTGCCAGCAAGACAATTTCAGTACGCAATACAAAACACAAGTTGTCAGGGAGCGACATTAAATATTAGCCCATTTCTTTCTTCTACCTACAGTTTTGGTTCACCTTATGAGCCTTATTATGATAGACCTATTTATTCAACAAAAGATATAGTTGGTGACTTTGACGACGATGGAAATCCAACAGGTGACGGTGATGTGGATGAGCCAAATAAAATTTTAAGAACAGAACGGGTAAGAACAGGAATGCAGGCCGGGAACACTTCTTTAAATGGTGGAATTACAGCAACTTTCTCTATACCTATCGGCAACCAATCAGCTTTAAGAAGTTGTAGAAGAGCCATGAAAAAGCAAGTTGAATTATATGAAGCTTCCCTAGCATCTAAAAGATTAAATTATGAAATGACTCGGCTCGCTACATGCGGTAAGCACTTGAAAGAAGGATTAGTGTTTACTGGTGAAATGGCTAAAATCTGCGCTGACGTTCGATTAGTAACACCGCCTAACGTAAAGCACACTCACGCTATTTCTATTGACTCTGAATAATTAACCCCCACGGCGTTTTACGCTCCCTTCTAGAAATCTTGAAAAAGACCTCAGGCGCTACCTGAGCAAATGTCGTCGGGCTTACCTCTACTCAATTCGAGGCGGTCAGCAACGGATTACTGATCTCTTAGCTATCCATAGGGGCAAATTTATTTTACTTTATTTTTTAATGGTGGTAAACCTTTCTTCTGACGATAAAGATTAGTTTTAATTTCTGATCGGGTTAATTTCTTTTCTTTTTTACCTAATAACTTTTTAACTTTCCCCACTAATTGTTTGAATAATGGTTTTAATGCCTTAGTTAAAATTGGCGTTAATGTTGCCGCACTTGTCGCCACAATTGTTATTCCAAAAGTAGTAGCAGCAACGGAAGGACTTGGTAAATATTTATCAGCTATATTTGTCGGCCCCCATATCTCAACACATTTTTTATTAACAACTTCAAACCCAATTACCTTTTCTTTTGCTTTGGCGTTTCTTAAATCTCCTAATCTGTACGCTTGATCTTTTGCAGGGCAATCAATCTCTTTTTCATCTGGTAAGACATCTTCACCGGGTAAATCAGCATCAGGAGGGTTAGCAGGATCAGGAGGGTTAGGCGGTTGAGCTTTTTTAACATATTGCATTTTCTTCGGGTTATATTCGATAGGCGTATAACTAGGAATTAAAAAATCTATACCCGGTTTTTGTACGTTTAATTGTCTTGTTATATGGGGCGTATTAATTAACGTGTTGATCTTTGGTATCTGTATTTTCTGAATCTTTTCTATTTCCATCTTTTTTTTGTCTAATTAATTCTTCTTCTTTCAAGCGCAACAATGCCTCTTTGATTGCTTCGGCTTGCAAAGAATTTACCCATATTAAAAAGGAAGGGCGGGGCCGGTTGATGTAGGAAGCTTTATGTCAGGAACAGGTATCAGCTTTGTAATTTGATTTGTCAAATAAGCTTTTGCTTTGGCTTGGTTGGTTGGGTCCTTCGCGTAGAAATAAAGACCCGTACCACCTGCCAGCACTCCCACTATAAAGACCGAATTAGCGATAACAAGGACATTAATAACTTTTTTCATAGCTTTAATTGTTGCTACGCCTTAATAGTACTTATAATTGAGCTAAAAAGTATGTTTGACGATATATGGAAAGAAGCCATACTTAAGGCCGCGCCAATCATGGTTATGGTTATCAGCCTTACAACTATTGCTGTATTGCCTGCGTATCTAATGACAGGAATATTAGTTCAGCAACAAAGTCAACAACAAATAGACTTAGCTAGACAAGTTCACTAAGACCAAGGGACACCAACTTTTTCAGTCGGAGTATTAATTAAATCGATTTCAGCTTTTAAACTGTTTTCTATTGCTGTAACTTGTGTTGCTCCAACTGCGGTTTTCACCCATTCCAAGCATTTTTCTTTAGTTACGCTATTAAAGGCAATAAAATCACTTGGCAAGGAAGAAGGTTTTGTTAATGTTATTTGTCCTGTAGCTCTTGCTTTCTCTTCGCTTCCATCCATCCCCTTCACCCTGTAGACAATGGTGGTAATAAAACCATCAGAAACATCAGAAATCATGTTGCTTTCGTTGATTTCCCATGTATAGGAATAAGCCATTTTAAAAGCCTTTTGTCAATAGTTTAATACTTTTAAGTAGCAGGGGCACCAATTAGTTTTTCAAGCACTTTTAAAGCACCTTGATCTTCCATGATTGGTTGTGTTAAAGCCTGCCCCTCTTCTTGTAGTTTTTTGATTTTTGCTTGTATTTCTTGAACTTTAGCAATATTAGAATCAAGCCTCGTTTTAATTACCCTTAGTTCTTCTTCTAGTGTTGGCATTTTATTTCGCCTCCAATACAGCTACTTTTGTTTCTAGTGTATCTATTTTTGTTGAGAGTTCCTTTACTGCTTCTAATAAGGGTGCAATCAGACCACTATATTGTAAGGTCTTTTCACCTTCTTCACCTTCAACTAAATCTGGATAAACTTTTTCTACTTCTTGTGCAGTAAGACCTAATGATTTAGCTCCAGTAACTTCTTCAGTATCTTTAAATTTATAGGAATATCCATTTAATTGTTTTAAATTAACTAACGAATTAGATAAAGGTTGAATATTTTCTTTAAGTGCTATATCAGATGTTTCATTAACAGTACCAGTCACTGTTATACCAGTAGTCGTGGTTTGCATCTTGATTGAATTATTATATGAAAGAGCTGACTTCCCTTCAGGAACTAAATATACATGAGTCGTCCAAGCTCCACCGCTAAAACTCTGTATGGCAAAATAACCGTCTTCATGACTTATTAGATTCCATTTATCATTGTTATCATCTCCATCATCAGCTTGCATCAGGATTCTAGCTGCATTAGCCTCACTAGCTGTAATCTTCAGAACTGCGTCTCCATCTGTATTCCAAATCGATGCACCATCACCTTCCGTCTGAAAAACCAGCTCGTTATTATAATGAAGCTTTACTCCCTGATTAGATACAGCTATAATAGACTCTTCACCAGCTACCCCTCTTATATAAACCCCTGCTCCATTACTTTGTAGGATTAAGTGACCTGTACCTTCCTCACTTATGTAAGAATTAGTTCCACTATGGTAGATTTGTAGATCATTGCTATATCCAAATGTAGCTTTAGCGCTATCGTCCCATCTCCAAGTATCGTTAGTTCTTATCTCACCTGTTGTGTTATTAATGAAGGAATTAGATCCATCATGGTAGATTTGTAGATCATTGCTAGTCCCAAACCCGATTTTTGCATCATCTTTAACTGAAACTATATTTGCTGATTTATCCCAATAAGCACCCCAAGTCCCATCTGAACCATTCCATTGAACGTCACCATCTATTACTGATTGACCAGTAGTCTTAGTGCCACTACTTGTCGTCTCAAACTTCAAGCTATCGTCAAATTTTATACCTACAGCACCGTTCTCAACTGCATATAGAAGAGTTTCATCTGCTGCTGCATTCTGTACTGTAAATTGATTACTAGCTAATCTTAATTCTCCAGTACCACTATCTTGTATGTATGAGTGACTTCCGTTGTGGTATATTTTTAAGTCTCCCGCACCAAAAGTACATTTAGCGTTATCAGCAAACTCAAGAGCATTATCTGATTTATCCCAAACTAAGTTATAACTAGCGCCGGTAAAAGTTACATCTTCATTGAAATTACTTGCTGCATCAACATCAACCCCACCGGCTAAAGTAAATAAATTAATCCAACCATTATTAGAGCTATTTCTTATTTTTAATATGTTTGTGTTTGTGTCAGCCCAAAATTGATAAGCAACTTTTCCTGAACTCGGTTCAGTACTTCCTGAATGATTAGACCATAAAGCCGCATATTGTCCGTTAATATCACTTCTAACAGCTGAACCCGTGCCGTTTGCAACTACTCCATCAGCTTGTGCCATTTTCTAGCCCATACGTATCAATAGCGTTATTCTATACTGCTTTGCCGTAACCTACCGCCGACCAAGTGAAATTTCTATCAACTTCGGAGCCATTTGACGCCTTAAAAGTGACAACAAAAGAACTACCTGTTACCGTTCCCATTTCGATATAGTCACCACTTGCTAAGTTCATCGCATTAATACCAATCGAAGGTAGGTAAGAATTGGTACCTCCTAAACTACCTGTTCCTGTAAAAAAGTTTTTATCAAAGTTTATTGTTTTACTACTTGCACCAGAAGCAATTGCCCCGTTGCTTTGTTCTTGTCTTCTTTGAAGTGTGGCCGTATAACCTAATTCATCAACAAGAATATTTTCATCTGTGTTAGTACTTGTAAGAATCGTTTTAAAATCAAACCCTCGGCCTGTAAATGTACCGTTAATGAACTCTTTCCAACTAGACCAACTAGCACTACCAGAAGCTGGATCATCGTCTGTTGATCTTAAATATAATTTTGCATCTACATTTAATATTTCCCCACCGTCCCAATTTGCAATGTCATCAACATCTACTACATCGTCAAATTGATCAGATGGTAAATAAGCCCTAGTCACAAAATGTCGCTTTAAATCAAGTGAAAACTTAGCGCCTAAATCTAACTTATCCGCAAAGGTATATGTACCTTCACTATCAACCCCAGTTGAAATATCAAAATCAACCATTGCATCTACATCAGTGACAGTATCAAAAAGGGTTGTACCTTGAAGCGTTAAAGCATCTAAATCTTCCTCGTAATAGGTATCTGAATTAGTCCCCTGAAATGGTGGAGAATCAGCATCTTCTCTTCTTGTTTGAACAGCTAAGGCGCCAATAGCATCAGGAAGATCAATGACAATTGAAGTAGCGCTTGATATTCTGCCGCCTGAGTCTTCAAAGGCTAAAAATATTTCACCTTCGATCATTGGTATTGTTGCTTCTGTTTGGCTTCCAGCCTTTGCAGCAATAAGCGTTACAGCATTAGAAAATGTTGCTGTTCCATCGGTTTTATTGGAATGCCTAAATACACAACGTCCGCCTAACTTTACGTCCAACTCTGTTGATTGATCCCACGTAAGCCGCCCAGTATTTGAGTTAATTGCTTCAAAGAAAAGATTAGTTGGTGCACTTGGAACTTCTGTTTTCCCTATAGCTGTATAAGTTAATTCACTTGGAACAGTTGAAGAAATACCAACGCCACTAATTGAAAATACCCTTACTTCATATTCGCCAGCAGTTGCATCAAGTATTTCGTAATCAGGCCTTGAAAAAACATCAGAAGAAATAAAATTATCGCTTCCTTTTCGCCATTGAACTCTATAACTTGTAGCTCTTTGTACTGATTGCCAACTAACTATAATTTTTACTTTTGCTTTGTTATTCTCTTCGTAGAATTGTTCCTCAGCGGATAAATCGCCGGGAGCATCAGGAGGTGTATTTAAAATACTTGTGTTTCTTGTTGGTAGTTCTGAACCATCTTCTACATAAGCGTATTTTCCAGAGTTATAAGGCAACGCCGTAACAATATAATTAACGCCCTCTTCTTCTGTAATTGTTAAAACTCGCCATTGGGTAGTCTGCACTGTGTCATTTTGCAAAATCCAAACCGAATTACTATTTGGCGCGGAACTAAAAGCAGAACTAACCGTAATTGCTGCGCCTACGATTCCACTAACTGTTTTTGTTTCAACGGAACCATCAGAAAGGACAACGGAAAGCGTAGGGTTGTTTGTTGTTGGTAAATCTGTTTGGTCAGTGTTATCAACGGTTATAACTGTTGTAGTTGCTGATTTGATAAGGCCACCGCGACGAACACCAGCCCTAACAGGATCACTGATTTCTATAACTGCGCCGGGTCTAATTAATACACCTGCTGATAATCCAATTGAAAAAGTGCAGATTTCTGACTCTTGTTGTTCTGTATAAAGAAGCCAACGACCTAAACGCGCCGCCTGATTTCGTGACGTACAAAAAAGGCTTTTTACCTGTTTAACAACTGCGCCATATTTTGTTTTAGCCGTACTATCAATTACCTCCTCATAATCTATTTCTTGCGTTTCCATATCGAAATAGCCGCAATTAACAACGGTATGACGACTCTTTAAAGATGACCCTGAATAGGTAAAGCCACCTTCTCCCACGTTGGCAAGCGTGAAGAGATAGCTTGCGTCTTTTGGTGCATCCTGTGAAATCGTTAAAGCGCCCGTACTCCAGAAGGGCATACAACGCATCACAGAACAAAGATCATTTATTAATCGGTATGCGTCAACTTGCTGTTGGACAACTCCATTAACAGCGAACCTTGGCTCAGTGCCTCCTTTACCATCATCTACACTTGCCCCGCAATATTGGGAAACAGCATAAAAGTCATATTTAGATAGTTGACTAGCTGAGATATGAGCGCCACAGCCCCAACGGGTATTAACTAATAATTCATGGAGTATCCATGCGGGGTCTGTTGTCCATTCGGGGTCTGTTTTAAATGATCCGTTCCAGCTTCCCGAATAACTAATGGCTCCCGTCGTCGAATCAACTGTCCCATTTGACGGTATAGGGATTTTCAACCCCCTAACGCGATATGAACGAGCTGGAGTTTGTGGGAATTGCTCAGAATCAAAACGTAAAGCAACATGGGCTGTATTTGCGTATGCTCTTTGTTCAAATAAAATTTCTGTATAAGCCGACCAGTTGAACGCATTAAATTTTTTAGGGTCAGTATTATCCGCCGCTGTTCTTTTTACTGTGACCGTTAAAGGATGAACAAGAGAACCACCATTAAAACTTATTAGATAATCTTTAAAATATGCGCTTGAAGTTCTACCACTAATTGCATCATCACTAATTGGTGTTTTTACAGTTCCGTCATCATCTGTAATTTGAATTGTGACATAAGTAGTTAATCCTGAAATACTGCCATCATCTTCAAATTTTTGTAATCTTGGTACACCAATAGTCACCCTAACCGCATCAATATTGCTTGTTAAAGTTCGAGAAACAGATGAAGAATTAGTAACAGCAGTATTAACACTAAATTCGGTCTCAATATTATTTATTCCGCCTATATATGTTTGATTAGATGTTCCGAAACGCGGGGTAAATTCTACATCCTTAAAGTTATAATCTGTATCTTGTAAATTAGTTACATCAGCCGAAGATTTAAGGATTTGAGTTTTATTTAAGTAAATATCTTTTAACGCTGCATTGTTATAATTTGTTGTTCCTTTTGTATAAGCCGCTGCACTTGGGAACCCTTCAATTTCCCCTTCTCCTAAGACTTCAACAAAGGTTGCAAACTGTTTAGAACCAAGTACCTCTTTCGGCAAGGTTGGATCACTAGTCTTTGTTGATTGGGTTAATTTATCAATTGCCATTATGCAGTACCTTTAACTTGAACAGTATCTACACCTGCGCTGATAATAACGGAACCGGTAAAGATTTCTCCAAAGATTAAATTAACAGGAACACCAGCACGACTAACATTTTGAACGCCGCTAAATGAATAATTACTTTGCGGATCTAATGCAGCTACACCCGCAGGATCGTTAACGCTGCTGAATGTTGGAATATCTGGGGTTGGCGTCAGCATTTGAGAAACGCCACCTAATACAAGACTAACCCCTATACCTGTTGATATTGCCCCTAATGTTGTACCTAATATTGCAGTCTTAGCAAGGGCAGGAGCTAGAAAAGGAGCAGCAATCAACGCCGCGCCGGTAATAATTTTTCCAATAGGTGATCTAAAAAAACCGCCAGCACCAACAGCAACGGGAACAATCCTTATTTCTTCTGTTTGACCAATTGGATAATTTAATTCTTCCTCGCCAAGATTGTAATTACCAACAAAAATTTTATAATGTTGATCTTGCATATGCTTTTCAATATCTGGCCAATTAGCAACTAAAAAACGACCTACCTCCGCAACATTAGAAATATCAGCTAAAAATGTCCCTGTCTCCCAATCAAGGAACTTTTTTAAAGCTCCATATACTTTGATTTTACGCAGCATGACGAAACCTCCCAACAGTTGCATCAATCAAGAACTGATTGTATAAATCACGAGAACTCAAACGCCCCGCCATATGATGTAAAACCATCTGCTCACCGATATAAATGGCAACATGGTCAGGATCAGGGCCGGTAAATTTCATCAATAACAAATCACCCGGTAACATTTCTCTATTATCGTCTATTTCTACGAAATTACTTTGCGGTATTAATCTTTCAAATATGCCATTAGTTAATATTTCTTCTGATCTTTTTGGTCGTTCCCAATCCTTGACTTTTAAACCTTTTTCAGCAAAATAATCAATGACTAAAGTCCAACAATCACTTGAACCCCATGTCCATTGACGACCAATTAAAGGCGCTTTATATCCTGTTGGTTTGAAATCGTGCCATTGCTCAGTTTGTGGGTTAACAATATAAAACGGTAAACCTAAATGCTCACAACTAGATAAATCAACTTGGCTAGGTTGTGGCGAAGTAAACGGGTGAGAGTGAAACACCCCGACCAATTCCCCCGCGTCCTCTGCTTTCATCCAATCATCGGGTGACAAACAAAAACCATCAGTAGGATCATCTGCGATGTTTTCACAAGGCCAATATTTCTTTCTACCTTTAACAATGCAAATAAGACCACAAACTTCTTTTGTGTTTGTTTCTTTTGCGTGAATTAATGCTGATTTTTTCCAGTCCATAATTAAATAAAAGTACCAACACCGGGGAAGTCGGTTCGGGTGACTTGCCGTAAAGGAACACGAACATTAACGAGATCAAAGGCGGCGCAACATTCCCATTCAACGATGTCTCTGTTTTCTGTAGTTTTACGGTCTAAAAAATATATTTCTTCAGGGAAGGCAGCGCTTGCGTCGGGTGTTCCGTATGGGTTGGTTCCACCTGAAAAATTAGCCGCATCGATATATCTAGCTAGTGTTCTGATCCTTGTTAATTTTGCCCCATTTAAATCATTACCCGCCGTTGTAGCGTTAACGGTTGATATGTAGCTAGTAATCGTTCCGAGAATATTGGAAATCCTAATTCGTGGTCTTGGCAACGTACCCTTGCCTGAATAAGAAAAGCCGTCACATTCAATAGGAAATCTTTGATAAGAATTAGACGCCCAAACAACTTCACCATTAGCGTTCATATTGGCGCCGTTATGAAAACGGTAAACAGTAGAGGCACCGTGAAGCGTACTGTCAAGCGTTAAAGAAAATAGCTCTATAACAGAACTAGGATTGATTTTTTGTAGTTCGCTTACAGGTATTGCCATTTATGGTTCAAACACCTCTTCAAATTTTGCATTGATTGTTGTGCGTCCATATCGCGGCATATTGGTTGACCATGAACGACAAATAAACTTTCCGGCGCTACCTCTTGGCGGTGTCCAATCGAACGATTCTGTTCCTGATCTTGCCTCTAAAAATGTGATGATATCGTCTCTATCTGTATCGTCTCTATTAGCAAAGGTTAAAGACCAATTTTTAGGATCACGACTGAGCCCGAATTGAATCCTTTGTTGGTAGCCTTCACCGAAGACAGTAGTGCGAACTATTGGAGAACTTTGTTCAGTTGCAGGGAAACTAGGGGTGTAAGAGAAAGTAGCCATAATTAAGCAGGGTTAAGGATTCCTCCGGGTCTTGACTGTTGTACTAATTCAGATTGAACAGCCGCCGCAATTAATTGACCTAATGCCCTTCCCTGTTGCTCATCGCCTTGTACATCTGTTCCTGACGCATCAACATTAACAACAACATTTGTACCGCCTAATTTATTATTCGGTGTAATATTTCCGCTTGTTCTTGGTGTAAATATTTCCATTCCACGCTCACCAACTAGATAAGAAGTACCAGCACTTACAGGGCCGCCGGTTGCTCTACCTGCAACCCTATTGCTAAAGGTTGTTGGTGCTTTTGGCCCGGGGAACAAACTACCAATAAAGCTACTTAACGGGCCTGTTATTGATTGCTGTATTTGAATACGAATCATATCTTTAATAATGCTATTTGCTAAATCACGAAAATTTAATTTACCGCCCGTCACGAAATTAACTAAGGCGTCTTCCATTCCTTTGATACCTTTAATCACTACATCAGCCATTGATTCACCAACGGACTTAATAGAATCTCTAAACGTCTTCAATTTAGATTGCATTTGAGATCCAAACGCTTCACCTATTTCTGTTTTCAGTTTTGCAGCCTCTTTTGTTCCTTTTGCAAAATAAGATTCCGGCGTTTCTTCTGTACCTGTAAATATTTCTTTGAATGTTTCCATATCTTTCTTAAATTGATTTTGTGTATCACTTAAACCCGCTTTTGCTATATCTCCAGCTCCACTAAAATCAAACTTTGAAGCCTTACCTAATATTCTAAAAATATCTGTAATTGTTCGACTTAAAAATCTAAAGGCAGCTATTAACGAAAAAACAGTTGCACTAATTACCTTTAAACCTCCTTCAATTACTTTAAATAACGCTTCCCAATCATTTTCAGATTTAAATAGATCAGAGAAAACAGCAATTAAATTATTTAACGTAGGTAAAAGTGCATCTGCTAACTGCTTTCTAAACCCATCAAAACGAATGGCAAGAACCGCAATTTGATCGTTAAAAAACTCTGCGTTTTGTGCAAAATTCTGGCTTGTCTCATAATTAAATTCTTCTAAGGCTACCTTTCCACCGTTTAATAAATTAATTAAATTCGCACCGGATCGGCCAAATATCTCCATTGCAATCGCGGCCTTTGTTGCACCATCAGGCATCTCCTTGAAACGATCTGCAATCTCTCCTAATACAGTTTCAGAAGCCTTTAAAGATCCATCTGAGTTAGTAACGCTTATGCCTAATGCCTCGTATGAATCGGAATAAGTAGCAACGCCTTGATTAGCTTCACGCATTGATTGAGCAAGACGCCTTAAACCTTTGTCAATCGTTGCCTGTTCAACACCTGCTAATTTTCCCGCGTTTACATAAGCTTGTAATTTATTTGCTGCAATTCCTGTTTGATCACTCATCTTTCCAAATGAGTCGGCACTATCAATTGCACCTTTAACCATTGCAGCAAAAGCGCCGCCGCTAACGGCAAGACCTAAAGCAGCAAAACCCCTATTAACACCCCTAAGACTTAATCCAACATTCTTTAATTTCCCTTGTAACCCCTGCATGGAGTTACCCATTCTTTTAATCGCTGCCGAACCTGACGTCTTAGCTGCAATTAATAAATTAAATTTCGCCGCCATTATTTCTTGCCCTCTTTATTCAAAAGGCTCATAACCGTTACTTCTAAAACTTGAAGATCTTCAAACACTTCAACAAGATTCGGTATTGCATATAGTTTAGCTGTTTCTATTACGTCTGAATAGCAAAGTCCACAAAGATTACCAAGGCCGCCGATTCTCCATTGCGTTTGAACTTTTAAAAATAAATCTATCGCCGCCCAATTTTCTTCAAACACTAAAAAATCTTCCTCCGGTTCAAGTTCAGGAATAACAATCCCCAACACTTCCGCGTCTTTCTGGGTTTCATCAATTACGCCACCTTTGCAATAGTACTCAGCGGCGTCTATTAGTTTTTTCTTTTTGCTCCGGCTATTGAATCAAAAAACGACGTTGCAATAGCAGTTGCAACCATTGGCACGTCTAATAATTGTTTTAATTTCGATTGTGAAAACTTAAGTTCGTTTCCTTGATCGTCTTCGATGCCCTCCCAACCAACGAGAACTTCTTTAACTAAATCAACATCGGTTAAATCTCCTGTTTCGATTAGCTGCCCCATTTCACGAATACGGGACTGCGTGATGCGTTTAAATTCACCGTCGAACTTTTGTTTGTCGTGCCTTCCATCATCGACAGGAACCTCTACAGTAACTGGCCATTTATAAGTACCTGATTGGTCAAGCTTAAAGCCCATTTGTTTTACTACGTTTAAGTATTAATGTAAGCCTAGCTTATCTTTTTAGCAATTAATTAAGTGTATGCAATTGATAGCTCGTTATTACCTGCGCTTGTAGGTGTTGCCACAAATGGAAGATTTAACATTTGCACACCGTCTGAATCTTCATATGTTGGCTGCCCTAAGTCAGTCTGTGGACAACTAACAGTCACTTTATTTCCGGCGGTTGTTCCATGTAGGAAAGTATTCGTTCCGGTTGAAGTCCCTGTCGCATCTGTAAAGAAGTTATGAGCCGATAAAGCCACCGCTTCTACTGTTGCACTACCGCTAGGCTTTCTATCTGTAATCATGACTTCCTGAGTACCGCCGACCAATTGACGAACAACAGTTTCATTATTCATATCAAAATTCCATGATTGCAACGCGCCGCCATAACCAAAGATTGAAAACGCGCTTGTGTTGCCTGTTTTAAATAACAAAGGCTTGGTTGCGTTATATGTACAAGTAGGAGCCGTTGTATCTGTTGGTGCCGAATATATCCCTGTCATGGAAAATGAAATTACTGGGATTGAATTTAATTCGCAATTTATTGAAAAAGTACCGCGGCAACCTGTGACTTTATGGCGTACACCGTCAATATTGCAATAAATAGTACATGAGCCAAAGGATGCACTAACAGGGGCGTAAGTATTACTTGTTGAGCTAACTGTTGTGACCGCTAAACCACAAGCCTTTAAGAGTGGGTTATAAGCTGGTTCAGTTCCGGCTGCGCCACTTCCAACCATTTCGACGTCACAACTTACGTTCACTCTTGTATTACTTAAAAGTGTTTCGTAATTACCTAAATAGCCGCGTATTAAATCCCTGCTGACCTCATCGGACTGAACAGGTTCAATATTTAAATCACGAACAAGGATTGCATTACTTCCGCCGGTTGGTGTGGGGTCGGATCCATAGCTACTTTCTGTTTTCACAAGTAGCGTTCTTTTTCTAGTTAGCTTTGGCACGACACAACAAGATCAACAATATGTAAACATCATAATTCAATTCTTGCTATTTAGTCATAGCAAATTCTTTATTGCGTTATGTCGTCAACTTCTGTCCTATATCTGACTGTATAACCCATACCAGTTACCCCAATTGGTGAATCCCCGTCTATTGCTTCAAAGGTGACATTAGTGGGTTGAATATCAATAGATTCTCCTCCAAGCGTTAGATCTGCCATTAATTTCGCATGGGCTGAAACAACTGTTGCATCTGCTTGTTCGTCTGGTACATCTCCAGAACTAAGAACAGTAACTGTTACAGATAAAGACCAATCAAGGGTAGGAAGAGATGTGTTTTGTTCCGCTGCGTCGTTATTCCATTCAATTATTAACGCGGGAAGTTGTGAACGTTGTGCTAAAGGAATTGTTCTACTTCTATAAATTCTCGTAGAGACTCCAACGGTTCCAGACAAGGCCGTTTTAATTGCGTCGAGTATGTCCTCTCGTTTCGATGCCATTGTTTAAGTCTTCTGTAAGGAAATTTCGCGGGTTAACTTATCTAATCCTGATTCATTAGTCCTAACGGTATAAGCAACAGAATCAACCGTTATTGAATCACCTGTAACCAATGTTCCAAAGTCTGAATTTTTACAATGAAAAACGTAATCAACAAATATAACCTGATCACCTGCAACGACCGAAGTGGGTTGATCTAATATTCCATTCGCTGTAGTTCCGCCACTTGTCGCACTAACGGCAAAATCTGAAAAGAAGGCGTCTAGGTCGTCACTCAGTGCCATCGTCTGTTTCTGTTTCTTCTACAACAACTTTTGATTTTTTAGCCTTCTTGGCTTTTGGTGGAGTTGGTGGACATGCTGGCGCTTCACTAGCTTCTACAGCCTTACCCATATTGATTAGGGTTACTGCGTCCTTCTCGCTTAAGTCGTGAGTTTCACCCGCTTCTAGGTGAACGCCGCCGACTGCGGTTGATCGTGTAATTAATACTTCCATAAGAAAAAAAAAGGGGGCAATGAAGCCCCCGCGATTTATTAAGTAGTTACGTCTAAGCAGGCAGCAAACGCTGAAGCTTGTCTAACAGCAACGTCGATTGTAGTAATCGCTCTAACACTTGTAAGTGCCTTGCTGAAGTCATCGGAGTCTGTACCGATTTCGATTTCTAAACCGTTACCCCATACACCAAGAGCAACTTGTGAGAAGTCACCGAAGATAACAGCAGAACAAACACCTGAGCTAGAACCTTTAGTTAGGTTGCTTGGTACGTTTGTTGATACTCCTATTGGATAGCCATTGATAACTCCGGGTGTTCCTGAACGACCTATGCCGCTTGGGTCAACATTCCAAAGGAAGGCACCGTCACCAGCAGCAGAACCGCCGGCTCTTAGTTTCTTCAATTCAGAAAGAACTTTAGGGTTGGTTGCGTATGCCATAGAAGCACCGCCAGCGTTATCAACTAAAACTTCCTCTTCTAGGTTGATGAGTGTTTCAAGTGTGATCGCTCCACCGTTTGTACCGATAGCAACAGAACCAATACCTGAAGTTCCTGTGATACCTGTTGGCTGTCCGGATGAACCAGAACCAGCAATTACAGCGGCATCAATTCCAACGTTGATAGTGTCGGTTAGGTCACGTCTCACAAGTTCTTCAATCCCCGGAGTTGCTTGTAGAAGTGTTTGACGAGAGAACTTACTTAAGGCTGCATAGTTCTTAGGAGCCATTGTTACCTGATCAAAAGTTGATTCAGATTGTGTAATAGCTGTTGTCTCAGAACTCAACCAATAACCTGTAGAAGTTCCAGAACGTCTAGGGATTGCAACATCACCAACAAGACCGGGGAGTGTTCTTATTCCTAAAGAACCTGTAATTGTATTTGCTCTTAAAGCCTCAATAAAATCATCCGCTAAAAGATCAACCGCAACTAAATTTCCTCCAGTTGTTGCGCCGGAAGTAACGTATGTTGCTCTTTTTGTTAAAGCAGAATAAGGAATTAAGAAACTACGGTCAGCAGATCTTTTAACACCTGAACGCTCGACTTCCTGTGAAAGCTCACGAACTAAACCAGCTTCACGAGATGACCAATCACCTGTAAGAACTGCCTTAATACCAGCAGCGATGCTATAGCGCTCTTCTGTCTTAGAGTCCATCTCTACAGGAGAGACAGTTTCAACAGGCTTTGCTTGAATCTTTTCTAATGCAAGCTTTCTAGCTTCTTCAATACTTGTACCTTTTCCAATCAGAGTTTCTTTTAACTCTTCGCCTAATCCATGTGCATTACATAGACCGCTAATTTCTCTAATACGGTTACGCTCTTCGTTGGCTGCCTTTTTGGAAGCCTCAGAACGCACCACTTCTAAATCGGGTGTGTTGGACATCTGAGTTTGTAAATCAGGTTTACTATTTTGTGGTGCGCCAGAAGACGCAACGGCGCTTTCACGCTGTTCTTGCATATTACTTGATTCTTGCTTCGGAGGCATATTAGTTTCTAGTTTTTCTTCTTTTGCTCTACCAACGCCTACCGAGAAATCAGCCGGAACACTAACAATCGAAACTTCCGCAGGCGTCCAATTCATCACTCTATATGCACTTTCGCCTTCTTCTTCTGTCTTATTAACGGAATAACCTACTGATACGTTTTTATATATGCCATCACGAACCATTTCTAAAGTTTCTTTCCCTAAAGCGTTATTTGCGAAACGAACTTGAACCCTTCCTTGCTTCTTATCTTTATCCAACCAACCACGTTCTACTACTCCTATTACTGAATCAGTCGAATGATTAAGAAGTAAAGGCGCGGAAGAATTTAAACGTGCAAAATCAATAGAGCCTTCTCTATGGTCAAGAATTTCTTCACCCATTAACCCACGATTTACAGGCTTTTCACTACTAAAAGGAAACTCAATCGAACGTTCATCATCAGTAGTTTTAAATTCAACGGGTTCCGATCGGTGTTGAATCTGCGCCTCTAAATCACGTTTCTTCTTTGTCATCGGATTGATTGTTACTATTTCCGCTTATCTTACTGTCTTTTTGATACGTAGACATATCAGTGTCAAATACTAGCCCTAATTGTTGAGCTGCTTCTACCTCGGCTTTCCTTGCTGGTAATAGCTCTTCTAAATCTCCACCATTTTCACTGACGATTTGGGATTGTGTTTTTAGTCCGGCTTTAATTGCTTCTTTTGCTGCAACGATCTCTTTTTGTGGGTCGATCCAATCCCAACCGCGAGGAATCCACCGCACCTTTCTATATCGCTCCGGTTCTGTGTCGTATGACGGTAAAACCAAAGCCCCGCTTAAGGTTGCCATTTCTAACCAAGCATCAAAAACCCGACTATGGAAATTCTCTATTAAGTAGGTTTGCAAGGAACGGTAATGATTACGATCTTCTAAAAGAGATAAACGGGAAGAACTGTAATTAGTTTTGCTGAAATCTTTAGAAACTGATTCATAGGAAATACCACAACCTGACGCAACACTTCTAAGCATTGCTGACATAAATTCAGGAAACTCGCTATTAGGTGAATCAAAGTCTGGAACCGTCACGGATTCGCCAGCTTGAAGATAAGAAAACTTGCCGGGTTCAAATTGTGAAACTCTTTCATTGTCGTAAACTTCGCCGCCTTGGTCCAATTCACCTTCGGGGCTGGTAATGAATCCCATTAACGAACTTGCCGCCCTTGCCCTAATAACTGACGCCTCTTGGAAACCTGCTAAATGATGCAACGACAATATTGAAGAGCTAAGCCACGGTTCCCCTCTTGACTGGCTGGGCCTATTGCTAACAAAGATATGACATATCTCACTAGCTGGAACAATCATGTGTTCCCGTTGACCAACAGGAGTACCAAAGGGGGTGTCTCCGGGGTGTTTCTTTAAGAAGGCATATTGAACAGCGCGGCCAAATTCATTCTGTTCTATCCCCATTCGCCAAGTGTTCTTTTTCTTAGAACTGCGGCCCGTATATTCACTATCTAATTGATCAGCTTCTAACAATTCCAATGCAAAAGGTATTTGTGATCTTCCAAAAGGTTTTCTAACAAATCGAACAAATATTTCACCATCAGTTACCAACGAACGAACAATAACTTTTTCAATATCGGTGAAGCATAAACGCCCTGCGGTATGGCAAGAATCGTACCTTTTCCAATTACTCCAAGCCTGTTCAATTTGATTATTAATTTTTGTGTCTAGGCGTTTACCCCGTTGTTGTCTCACTTGCGCTTGCAGTTTTATTCCGTGCGCTCCAATCGTGTTACTTTCTATCGCTCTTACTGCCTGACGAGCAAACGGACTATTTCTTACTAAGTCCCTCGACTTATATCGAAGTGGAGCAATGGCACCTTTTAAAGCAGCATCAGCCGAAGAATTACTAACACTCCAATTAGAAGTAAGACGGCTAGAAGTTGCAGCATCGTAACCTCGCCTTCTTCTAGGTAACACCGTTGGGTTTGGTGGTTCTGAGGTGAACAATCCTTTCCAAGCATTTACGATTCCCATGATTTTTTAAAAACGAACAAATAGTGAATGAGGATTACCAAGACCATTAGCGATCATGTTGGCTTTGCGTTCTCTAACGACTTCGGCTTTTAGTTGACTTTCCCTAGCTCTTAATTCTGGAAGATCTAAACGTTTAAAGGTACGTCCGCCAATTGAATATTCTTTAGCCTTATCACTAATTATTGAACGAATAGCAGCGGTGACATTATCTAAATCTATTTGCGCTTGTGTTCTCCCATCAAATGCGCCGGGTGTGCCTGAATAAGTTAACTGAGCTTTAACCTCGACCTGACCTTCATACAAAGTAACTTCGTCACCAGATTTAACGGCGCGGATCTGATAAAACCACGTCCCGGCATCCATTGTTGAACTAGAAGCCTGCGGAATTACAAATTCCCATCCATCGGTGTAATCCGTTCCAACGATTGCTTTTGCTTCCCCGGAAGCGTTAAACCTTAAATACGCCGTACATGTGTAATCGGCATTTGTAACCGATTCATTAAGCCAATTAACACCGGCAGGAATACGCCAACGGACAGTATCACCCGCGCGAAAAATACTAGGAATCATTTGAAATCACCATTGGTTGACATACCCCTGCTTATGCGTAGCACTATTCCGTAAGTTTAGCTTGTTTTTGCCACTTGAATTAGTCGGATTTAAGAGCTTATTAGTAAAAATTTGGAAGAATTTAGACCTTGGATAGCGTTGATAAAGATGATTTAGCGCAGAATAGGCGTAAACGGCACAATCTAACGCCTCAACATTCTGATTTTTCTTCTGAACGTATTGAGTACCCCTACCGCTTTTCTTTAATACCTTTTTTTCTCCCGTAAATTGTTTAAAATATTCTTCCGTAGTTTGCGCGTGAAAATGTAATTTATTATTGAACTTAAGCCTACTATACAACACGTCTTTAATAGTGTCAGTTCCTACCGAATAAACAACAACACCGCCTTTTATTGGTCTACCTTTATAGTTCAAATCAACCCTAGAACCGCGCCCGATTGCTGGTTGTCCTGATTGACTACTTCCCTTAATTCCTATAACGCCTGAACCTTTTCTAGCCCTGCAATAGTTATAAACAGAGTTTGTTGCCAATCCACCGGTATCTATCGCGCAACATTCAACTTTTAATTTACCGCCGTTTGGATGTTCCCATTCAGAAGTCAAAAGAATATCTACACCCTCCCAAACCGTCCCTTGATTTGGATCGCCATAAATAACATCATGCTGAATTAAATACATATGTTCCTCGGCGGCTATTCCCCACGTTGAAACCTCAATACGTTCATCTTTTGTTCCTCCGCCACCTTGAACATCAACCCCTTGAACTAAACAAACAACATCTTCAGGGATTGTTCCGGGTAAATATTTTTCGCACTTCTCTAACATTTCCTCCGCTGATAATTGCGATTGATATGACTCGTCGAAGGTTTCAGCCATTCGGGTATTAACCCACGTTTTAAACAAAGGAGCATCATCCTTAGACCTTAAAAATTCCTCTACAATTTCGGGCCAAGTCAACCAACCCGCCGGACTATATAAAGAACTCATTTGAAAACCTGCCGTCTTTCTTGTCATTGGTTTCTCAGCCCTCCATTCACCTTGTCTAAGCATGGAAGTTTTATGTGATTCGTCGAATCTTTCCCCGCAATGTGAGCATTCATATTGAGCCGTACTTGCATCGCGGTTTTCCCATTTCATTTGCGACCAAACAAGAGTTTGATATTCTCCACAACAAGGCGCTTTAACCCAATATTTCCGCATATCAGAAGCTAAATATTCATTTTCAACCCGACTAAAATCTTTTGTTGTTGGTGTACTTGTCATCAATATCTTCTTTCTGCTGAAAGTTGAAGTTCTTTTAATTGCTAATTCACAAGGATCACCTTCACTTACCCCCCCAGAAGTGGATGCGTCCGCAGGGTAGGAATCTATTTCATCAAGGAATAAGTAACGAACGGGAGCGCTACGCAAACCAGCGGGTGAATTACTACCTGTGAGCATCAATATTCCGTTTGGATACTCTTTTATAAACATCGAATTGCTTGCATCCCTTGATCTTTGCGGGGCAATCTTCGCTTTAATAACTGGCGTTTCTTCAAAGGCAGGCTCTAACCTTTGACGGCTCATCCTCTTGACCATATCCAACGAGGCAGCAACACAAAGAACAGGAGCCGGACAGTGATCAATCGTATAAAGCAAAAAGTTAATTCCGCATTCCGTTTTTCCTGTTTGCGCTCCAAACATCATTACAACTCTTTCAACATCTGTATTTGTCACAGATAAGCAATTCATAGGCTCTTTTAAATAAGGCGTTCTATCTGTTCGCCATGGCCCCGGTTCACTAGACCCTTTTGAACTTAAACGCCTGTGTTTATCACTCCATTGGCTAACTGTCATCGGTGGCGGCGGAATAATGCCCTCTAAAAATCCTTTTTCAAATGGGTTCATGCTGCTTTTACAAAACTTTCTAAACAAGAATGAATTTCTTTTCTTAATACCCCATCAATTGCCGTCGAATCTGTTTCACTCGCAAATAAATTACTAACCCGATCAGGCAGAGTTAAAAACGCTTCACGAATACCAACCGCCAATTCAAAACTTTTCTTCTCAACTTCCTTTGCACTGATTAATTCTTTCTTTTGCTGTGCAACTTGAATCCTTGCCAACTCCGCTTTATAAAATTCGTTTTTCGCACGTGAAACATTGAAATCTGGTATTTGATCAGGTGACATTTCATCAACCTGTTTCTTTAATTCCTTCTTTGTCTGAGCAGGTAAATTATTAATCTTTGGTACTGAGTTTTTTTCCCATAATTCAACTGCTAAATCTTTGTTAAGTAGTTCCCGCCCGTTCACCTTAACAATTGCGTCTTTTAAAATTCCCGTTTGCCTTCTCTGCGAAACCGCTGATCTACTAACGCCTTTCAGCTTTGCTAAATCTGCAAAAGTAATAAACATTCCCTCGACTTGTTAAGCAATACGTCTTCATAGTAAAGCAAACTGCGAAGTTGTTAAGATAGCCAAATTTTCCACGCTAAAAAAATTTCGAG
>VTLG01005893.1_pt1 | contig 32948 bp, 30 predicted proteins | sample 4694571 | NCBI WGS metagenome assembly VTLG01 (sample SAMN12604809, study PRJNA352737) | marine metagenome | biome: ENVO:00000447; feature: ENVO:00000209|ENVO:00000569|ENVO:01000036; material: ENVO:00002151; isolation source: viral sequences binned using virsorter ...
AATATGATTAACTCACTCACAGTAATTTGTGTTTTGTCTTTCTTGCTCATTGTGTTAGCAGTATTCATAAGAGATGAAACAAGATAAAAAGTAAAACCCTTTTCCCCCCCAAGCCAAGGACGGCGGGGGGGTTTTTTTATGCGCGCGTTTCGGTTTGATTTATTTGTGCGCACAAAAAAAACAAATCAATCGCCACGCGTAAAAATCGTACTCCCATTTGGTAGCAAACTTAACTCAATGCTAAACCTACTATATGAAACAAACACAACAACAACGCAACGAGTGAGGGTTTGATTTATTTGTGCAGGTGATTTGATTTACATGTGAACACAGAAAAAACAAAAGAGGCATGAGGTATTCATTAACCCATATTGATATGCCAGTTGAATGTGTCGCGTATGTTGGGTGGCATCATTAGAACGTATCCAATATGGCACGTTTGATTTATTTGTGCGCACATAAAAAAAGAAATTGAAAAAAAAGGAGGGGGGGACCCCAAAAAAAATCTTACACCCCACACCCCCTTCCCAACCCATATTCCAGCCCAATTTAAGTCGTTGACAATTTGTTCAAACGGAGTATTTTGGCTTACAATACACCTGTGTCGATTTTTGCCAATTGTCAAAAAAAGTCGTTTTTTTCTTGATATTTTCTGAAATATTGTTAGGGGTTTGTTAGTATTACCCATTAGTAGGGCAACCTTCATTGAGAAGGTCTTACTTGACGCTGGTAAGCCAGCCGCCATAACAGGCGTTAATGTCAGGGAATGTCCGTATGGGTAGCAGTCCCGTATTGTGGTCGATGAAGCGGTTTCATCTGACCTTTTTTCCGTAATTGGACAATATGGAGGGTTCTACCCATGTCCTCACAAATTACTACAGCCTTTGTTGAACAATACAAATCCAATGTTATGGACTTGGTTCAACAAAAAGGTAGCCGTCTACGCAATGCAGTTATGTCTGACACAGTAGTTGGCAAGAAAAAGTTTTATGAGCAAGTTGGAACAACTAACGCTCAACTTCGTACATCACGTCACGCAGATTCACCTCTCGTCAACACTCCACACCTTCGTAGGTCAATGACCCTAGAAGATTACGAATGGGGCGATTTGATTGATAATGCCGACCGAGTTCGTTTACTTATTGACCCACAAGATGCTTACGCTCGTAATGCAGCATGGGCAATGGGACGTGCAATGGACGATGTTATTATCGCTGCTGTTCGTGGTACTGCTTACACAGGCGTATCAGGTGGCACAAGCGTTCTTTGGTCTGCTCAAGATGGTACTTTAGGTACAACTGACCAACATGTTGATGTTGATTTTGGTGCTACAGCAGACGCTCATAAGGGTTTAAGTATTGCTAAACTTATTCAAGCAAGAGAAATCTTGTCTACGAATGAAGTTGATGGTGACGAAGAACTGTTCTGCGTTGCAAATGCTCAAATGATGTCTAGTCTTTTGAATCAAACTGAAATTCAAAGCGCAGACTACAACTCAGTTAAAGCACTCGTTCGTGGCGAAATTGATACTTTCTTAGGTTTCAAATTCATCCACAGTGAACGAGGCGGTTTAAGTGCAAATACTTCTGGTGATACAGTAGCAACAGACCAAGCATGTTGGTGCTGGGCTAAATCTGGTATTCAACTAGGTATTGGTGCTGATATTAAAGCAAGTATTGCTCCACGGGCAGACAAATCGTTCTCAACATATATCTACTATTCAATGAGCCTCGGTGCTACACGACTAGAAGAAAAGAAAATTGTTGAAATCGCATGTCATCCTGATGGCGATGCAACTACTGGTCCTTCATCATAATCGTAATGGGGTTTTTAACTAACAATACTGAAGCAAATACGGAGGCGTGTTACCCCAGCGCTGACGGCTTCGGCTTCAGAAGGAGAAGATTACAATGGTAACTTCAAACTCAGATTTAATCACTAATAGAACATCCGTTCCTGCAGTGATGAACAATGTCGCCTCAAGTGGCGGTAGAATGCGTATTGCAACAGGCAGTATGACAATCGCAGACAGTGCATTTGATGCTGCAGCAGACCAGATTCGGCTTTGCACTTTACCTAGTAACGCTGTTATTCACGAAATGTATTTCATTTGTGATGACATGGATGCTGGCTCACAAAGTGAAGTAGATATCGGCATATATGAAACAGGCGATGCTGATACCCCAGGCACAGTAATTGATATTGACTGCTATGCAGATGCTTCTCAAGCATTTCGTGCTGCTTTAACAGGAGCAACAACTAACTTCCGCTATGGCGGTGGTGCAGGTGGTCTTGCAACTACAGCAGGTGATGCTCTTTGGCAAAATGCTCAACTTTCAGAAGACCCAGGCGGTCACATGGAAATTGTGCTGACGCAAACAGCGACAGTCAGTGATGACGCTGGTGCTAATGCTTTTGCATTTATCATTAGTTACACTATTGACTAAGGCACTTCATGGCAGTAGGCGTAAAAAAATCTAATGTGATTACGAATCTTGACCTTCCAAAGCCATCGGCTGCGGAATACGGGAAAGAGTCGGGTCGCCTTAGAGTAAGTTCGGACTCGTTCGAGGTGGCGGCTGAAGATGTTGGTGATGTCAATGATGTTATCGAACTGACTCGGCTGCCGTCTAGTGCGAGGATTTATTCTATTATGATTTATAGTGATGAATTAGACACACATGCCTCGCCGACACTTGCCACAGATTGTGGCATTTACCTAACCGATGGAACAGTAAAGGATGCTGACGCATTCGGCTCTGCTGTTACAACAGGTTGGGGTGTTGCGGCTGGTGCTGGTGTTGAGTTTATTACAGAGGCAGGTGCTGCACCAGTGGCGAACATAGGCAAACGCTTGTGGGAAATACTGAGTGAATCGTCTGACCCTCTTGTTGATTATGATATATGTTTAAGACTTACAGCGGTCGCTGCGACAGGCGCGGCGGGTACACTTTCATTTGTGATTATGTACTCGAACAACTAACCTTTGGTTTGAGTGATTGGGGGGTGGGCATTTGCTCATCCCCTCAGTTACTTTAGGAATTTAATATGTCAAGCAGTGCGACAACTGAAGTCAATCTAGCGAACATGGCTCTGACAATGCTCGGTCAACAGCCTATTACCGCTTTGACTGATTCTAATAATAGAGCAGTAATGGCAAACGAACGATATGCAGATGTGCGAGATTCTGTTTTAAGAGCGCACCCGTGGAATTGTGCCATAAAAAGAGACACATTAGCAAAAAGAGAAGATACCCCTGAGTGGGGTTATGACAATATCTATGTTTTGCCTAGTGATTTTTTGCGTTTGGTGAGCATAGAAGACCCAACACAAAAATATTCCCTTGAAGCGGGCAACCAAGGGGATGCGACAAGCGATGGAAACGATTTAGTGTTGCTTTCTGACGCATCAGAGATGAATATACGATACATTTATAGACTTACAGATGTATCAAAGATGGACGACACGCTAAAACATGCAATCGCAACACGCCTTGCTTCGGATTTGGCTCTTGCTGTAACTGGAGACTCAGGAAAAGAGAACTTTTTAATGCAAAAGTATCAAACCATCCTTTTGCAAGCCCAGTGGGAAGACTCAGCGCAAAGCAATACGACAGAAACAATACATGGAGGGTTGTGGCTAGAATCAAGATACGACAACAGTGTTTATAGAGATTACCCTGACCTTAATTCTGACGGCTCGCTTGCATAATGGCAAATATCGTCCATATTCAATCAAACTTTACCGCTGGCGAAATATCACCAAGGTTGTTCGGTCGTGTAGATTTGTCCAAATACAACAATGGTGCAAAAACATTACAAAACGCAGTTGTGCAAACTCATGGCGGCGTATCAAGGAGACCTGGAACAAAGTTTGTCTCCCAAATCAAAGACGAAACCACATCAGACATATTAGTACCCATACTTGTTGAGTTTCATTACAACGCAACCGATTCTTATGTGTTGGAACTAGGGGCTACGCACGCAACGAACGACAATGTTGGATATATGCGTCCATATCGTACAAATGCAACAACAGGATTGCCATACAGGATTAAGACAACTGGTGGTGCAGATGTCGAGATTTCCACGCTCAAATGGAAGTACACCGACCTAGAAAATCTTAGGTTCTGCCAATCAGCCGACACCATGTTTATCTTTAATCCAAGAAAAGGTATTCTGAAATTACAGCGAGTTGGAGCAGAAGATGAAGTTGCGGGCTGGGCTTGTGTTGCTCTGCAAGATTCTGCGTCAGGCACAAACACATTTACAGATGGTCCGTATTTGCCAATGAACGGAACAGACATATCTTTGTCGTGCGGGGAAATACAGGATGTAGGTTCGACAGCCCAAACAATAACAGCGTATGCAAACGACACCTCCGACACAGCCGCATACCCATTCTTGGCGACCGATGTGGGAAGGTTAATTAGACTGGAAGACCCAGTAAAAGGTCACAAGATATTAGAGTTTACTAATTATGGCGGCACTGCCGCTCATGGCACTTCTACTATAAAGGTTGAAGGAAATGCGATGTATGACGCTTTGATTGCGGGTGGCTATTCTGGAGATACAAGTGTAGAGGTGGAGTTTTACAATGTAACCAGAGGTCCTACGATGTTAGACGGAACGCTTCATTTAGCAAGGGGCTTTTCTGAAACTGGGACAGACACTCTATTTAATATTTACCACGCAGACACTGGCGAGAAAGAGCCATACACTGATAATGACGATTACTCGTCTAATGAAACAGATGGTTTTGTGCGGATAACCCCTGCAAACAATGTTGGGTGGGGAATAATTACAGCCGTTTCTGACGAGGGTTCTGGAGACGATGAAGACACATACCAAACTGTTACTGTTACTGTTAAGTCCAAGTTTATTAGTGGCGAGAAGACAAAAAATTGGCGTTTAGGGGCATGGTCAGACACGACAGGGTATCCAAGCACAGGTACTTTTCACCAAAATCGCCTTTGGACAGCAAATACAACAAATAACCCAGACACAATATGGGCGAGCGAGACTAATGTATACGACAGTTTTAGCCCTACCGATGTTGTGACAAGCCAAGTCGTTGATTCGCAAGCACTAAACATAACCCTTTCGTCTCGACAAGTGAACGCAGTGAATCACATGAAGAGTGATTCGCAGGGGTTGATGGTATTCACTGAGGGTGGGGAGTGGCTTGGAAGGGCAACCAATCCCAACGCTCCAATAACACCAACAGATGTATCTTTTACAAAACAAAGTACATACGGCTCACAGAAAAAATTAGAGCCTTTGAGACTGGGGGTTGCATACTTAGTTTTTCAAAGAGATGCGACAACTTTGAGGGAGTTTACATACGAGTTCTCTCAAGACAGGTTCAACGCGCCTAATCAAACTCTTCTTGCAGAGCATATAACAAGAAATAAAGTAACTGACGCTGCATTCCAGTTAGGAACAACCCAAAGAGTATGGTGCTGTACAGCGACAGGTGAACTTTTAAGTTTGACTTATGATAAAGAGCAAGAGGTAGTAGCATGGAGCAAGCACGTTATGGCTGTGTCTGGAACTGGCGGTTCAGCAAACACAGTTGCTACAGTGCATGGGGTTGCAAGAACAACCGATGCTAACGATGATAACATTTGGTTGTTAGTCAAGAGAAAGATTGGAACAGTCGATAAATATTTTGTTGAGATGATGGTAAACGACTTTGAGGTAACTGACGCTCACGCAACTGCGTTTTTTGTAGAGTGCGGTCTTTCTGGGTACAGTTCTGGTGGAGCAACGGCATGGTCTGGTTTAACGCACTTGAATGGTGAGTCTGTTTATGCACTGGTAGATGGCGTTCAATATGGACCATTCACTGTCAGCGGTGGGGCAATAACAACTGTCTCAGCAAACTACGTTCAGGTTGGTCTGAGATATAAAACACTGGTTGAGACAGTACCGCTGAACGTGCAACAGTCATTAGAGTCTAAGTCAAAACGAAAGAGGATATTCAAGGCTTTTGCGAATATGTATCGCTCTTTAAGTGGAAAATTGGGGACGCAAGACAAAACATACGACATGATTTACTCTGCTGCAACAAGTTCGCCACCAGAACTTCGCACAGAAATGACTGAAGTGTCATTTCCAGACAACTCAGACAGAGAAATGATTGTCGTGTACGAGCAAGAAGATGTACACCCATCAAACCTCCTCTCCATTACATCGGAGGTACACCTTGGAATATAATGTCTTCAAATTCAAGCCGTCACACATCAATAACTTTAATGTGCAAGACATGCAGAGGGAAGAGTGGGAAGCGTTCTTGCGACTTGAAGAAGTTGATGGCTATTCTGAGTGGCTGGAGGAGAAAAAGAGAACAATTACACTGTCGATGGATGGTGAGGTGATTTCAATAATGGGTGTATTGCCAATGCCTCATGGCGGGGGAACTGTTTGGTTGTTTCTGAACGGAGATGTTCAGGGGCATGGTTTAAGACTTGCGACAAAATGCGTGGGCGGTGCTTTGGATGGCTTAAAAGATATGGGATATGAGTGGGTACAAACAGGGGTAAGAGATGATTTTACCCAAGGCAGACGATGGGCAAAACTCCTTGGTTTTAAGGAAACAGTCTACAAAGGTGATTTAATGGACAACGGAACAATTTATACATACTGGACGAAGGTACTCTAATGGCAGCAGCACCACTAATGTTGGCTATGGGTGTTGGTCAAGGCATAATGGCTTACCAGCAAGGTCGAGAAGAATCGAGAGTAGCGAAAGCCAACGCGCAGCACGCTCGCGAGATGCAAGCATACGAAGCGCAGATTAAAAAGACGAATGTTGCGCTTATACAGGGAGAAGAAAGGCGGGCGGCTCAACAGCAAGAGTATGCAAACAGAGCGGCAGAGGGCGGTTTACAGGCTACGATGGGTGCTACTGGCGTGGCGGTCACTGGTACTTTCATGGATGTTTTGGGAGAGCAGGTAATGCTGGGTCAAAACAAACTTTCGCAATTAAGGTCGCAGTCTCTTCGCCAGCAAACAGGCGTAATAAACTCTGGCAATATGGCAATATACAAACAAGAACTTGCTGAGTATCAATACATGCAGCAAGCAAGGCAAGCAAAGAAGGCAGCGGTCATGGGACTGGCTATGGGCGTTGTAACTGGAGCAGCAGGTTTTGCACAGCAGAGTGGTTCTTGGAGCCAACTTTTTAGTGGTGGGTATTTTAGTGGCTTGTTTGGCGGCGGCAACACAGGAAGTACACTACTTTCGCAACAATCTCCCTCTCAAAATAACTATAACTCTCCTTTGGCTGATTTATTCTTTAATCCAGGATGGGAAGAAACCTCATGAGATTGCCAACACATAAAATTTCAGACGCACAACTAAGAAACAACCCATACCTAGCGTTGCAACAATCTGGCGCAATACGACCAGGCGAAGGCGAGATAGTGGCAGACCAAACAGCGGGACAGGCTTCCGAGTTGCTGGGCGAGGTAATGAAAGCAAAGACAGCGCAGTTTGCTTCTGAAGACAAAACAGCAATCACTGATGGCACTAATGCAGCCTCAAAGGTTTTACTTGAGGCGAAGCGTGCAGCAGAGCAAGGAGACCCCTCTATAGCAGAGACTTCTTTTGCCGAAGCCGTAGGTAATTATAGAAACTCGGTTATGAAAGATGAGACGCTCTCTGTAATTGCTAGAGATGGCATTATTGACTTTATTGACAAATATGAACCTGCGTACAACGACACTGTTATAGGAAACGCAACAGTCAAGCAAGGTAAGATTGAAATTGCTTCATTAGAGGCATTGTCACAAACAAATCTGGACGCTGTTCAGGGGTTCATACGGGAAGGCGACCCTACGGCTGGAACACAAGCAATAGCACAATATAGACTAATGATGGTCGAATTAGAAAAGCGGTATATGGCTGGAGTTGGCACTGCTTTTGTCAGCAAGCAACATGCTACAAACGCATACAATGCAGTAGTAAAAAGCCACACGCAAACTTTGGTTGAAGACATGATTGCAACAGATGACCCCGCGTACAAAGGTCAAATAGAGGCAATATTGAAAGGTTCAAAAACGGAAAACTGGATGGGTGTACCCACGCCTAATGGGTTTAGGGTTGGCAACTGGGGACAACTAACCGCAGCGCATAATCAAAACAAGGCTGACTGGAAGAGAGAGGAAGCGGGCGCACACCGCGAGGCAATAAATAACGCAAATAGTGCGGGAGCGGAAGCACAGCCACAGGGGATGGCACAGGCTGCTCGCGATGCTGCTGCTATGGGTAAAGCACCGCACTTGACAATGAATCCTATACAGGGTACATCCCTTAACGCAGCGTGGAACGCTTCGGTCTACGAAAGGGATAATTCAGACGGGCATATCTCTGCGCAGTGGACGGCTAATTCTGCGAAAGACTCGCTAGTACAGTGGGCTGAAAACAACTATAGAGATTACTCGGTGCAAGAGTTGAGGGACATAGTAGCAGATGCCAAGAATCATGAAGTTTTTAGTGGCGCGGCAATAGAGTGGTCTGGGGAATCAGGGGTGCTTCATGCTGTTTTGAACACAAAGGTAAGGCATACAAACGAAGCAATAGCCGATTTTAGTGAGGCTCTTGAAAAAATAGTAAACGACCCTGATGTAGATTTAAGCCTTGCAAATATAAAAGAAAATGCTGAACTCTTTATTGGAGACGAAGAACACCTTTATTACGACAGGAGTAGGGGCGACTTTGTAACATATAAGCCAAACCAAGTCCGACTTGAGGCTGTTCACGTCCTCTTGAGAGATTTGGCAAATTATGAGAATATTGGCGATAAGTCAAACACCGATTTTTGGGAACTTGAGAAATATGTCAAAGACGAACTCAAACTCGGAACAAAGGTAAACGACATATTGAGGGCAGAGGAGAGCAGGAGGCAGAGTCTTACCAACATTGAAGTTGCAAAAAATGCTGCCATTAGTGCTGTTCAAACCAAAGTAGATATGGACGGCGATGGTACACCTGATGAGGTTATGGGCTTCAGGCGGCACATGACCGAATCGCTTGACAACGCTTTGACTTCGCATATCGACACAATGTTTAATTTGGGCAATGACGTGGGAGCGTTGCAACTCTTAGATGATTTTGCTCACAGTGGTCAAATTCTAAAGGCTCACTCAAATTACTACGATGCTCTGTTAAATACGGGTGTCGCTTCGGATATTGCAACCGCGTTTGATTTCTTGAGACAAATGGAAGCACATGACCCGCAATATGTCAACAGCATATTGGGCAAATCAAACTACGAGCCTCTTGGTGATTTAGATTCAAGAGAGACTATAGCCAGCCTCTTCAGATATGGAGGCAGAGCATCACAAGACAGGCTACAAGTCATCATAGAAACATCCCCGCAATCCCTTTCTAAAATCAGTGGATACTCTAAACTGGTTGGCGAAATTGGGAAGGGCAAAGGGGGTCTTCAAACATCCTTTGGTGATGCGGGTGCAGATATATCTAAAGTAAGGAAAGCAATAGACGCGCTCGCAGGACAGGCAGAAGGTGACGGCGAGTTCTGGACAGATATCGAGAGGGATAAATATGCACCGATTGTTGCTATGCTTATTGAGCAAAGGTGGTCAGGCACAGACCCTGAAGATGAGTTGGCTATACAGAAATTTATCCAGAGTGACGAGTTTGCAGCCCAATTTAAGGATATTTATCTTGGGGCAGGTGTCGTGTATACTGGTCATGGCGCATCCAACCAGTTGCCGTATGATGCAATAGACCGCGGAAATCTCAACGAAGCACAGGCAGCGGCAGTGGAAGCAGACGCATCCCAGAACAAGTTTGTTGAGCATGTCCAAATACCCGACCCCAATTATGACGCAGCAGCAGATGCGAGCGGACCTCAACTTTCCACCAGAATGACTGGCAACATTTGGATAACACAAGGAGGTCCTTCAGGAGTCATTGGAACGATGTTGGCTGGCGTAAAAGACCACAGACAAGAGGCTATGGGGGATATTGGAAACGCTTTTTTCCTCTCGCCTGAACATGTAGGAGATATTCCGCTCTTTGATTACGAAGAAGGGGAGGCTGGTCAATTCCTTGCGACCCCAGAGATAGAACCAGAAGACGATGCAGCATTGCAGCAGCAAATCCAAGAGGGGCTGCGAGACTCAGGAGGGCGATGGATTGGGCAGTTTAGCCCCGCAAGCAGGTTAATGGTAGTACCCATTAAGTTTCAAGATACAATAACGGGCTTTGCGGTATCAGAAATCTCTGAGTCTGGCGAGATGCAACCTTGGCAGCACCCACTTGCAACGGATGGTCGAATATCTGTTGACCAAGATGGAACTCTGGCAAGCGGCGAACTTGCACAAATGCAACTAGAACTAATTAACCAGGCGAGTCGATTGTCGGCAAACGCCCCCACAACACTAAGAAAAACAACTGTTCAAATGAGAGACATAATAAATCTGTGGTTACATCAAAACTACATTACCGCAGACACCGCAGCACAACTAGGAGCGCAAAATGCCCCTTGACCAACATCCCGTCTTAAACCTTTCTCCTGAAGAGAGGGAGGCACAATTAAGAGAGTTGCTAGGTCTGCCAGATGGAATGCCAGTACCTGCCCATATAAACAGCATGGTAGATGACTTAGCCAGCCGCAAGGTCAGCGATACTCAGCGGATGATGGAGATGGCAAACATAGGAGATAGGCTGCACAACTCTGGCGTAAAACCAGCCGACAATGCCCCGCTTAAATATGTTCGTGATATTGGTGTGCGAGAATATAACAGGGCTTCGATTGAGGACATAGCACCAGCCCAAGGATTTTGGACTGGCGATGTTCCTGATATGTGGAACACTGCTGGAACACAACTTAAAAGAGCAGGGTTGAATATTGCTAGAAACTTCTTGGATAGCGTTGAGGCTTATGACGAATTTTACGCAGAAAAATTTGGAATACACATTCTCAGAGAAATAGCCGAGTTGGGTACAGAGGGCGAAATGAACCCCGCTTACGAACTTGACCGCGCAACTAAAGCGTGGTTCGATAGCGCAGAAGACAAGATGCAGGTGGCAGACGAGTGGTATAAAGGGTTAATTGCCCAGCGTGAGCGGGAGATGATGGGGCAGGTTGGCGGCTGGAGAACCACAGGGCGAGTCTTAAACGAAGTAGCCTCTGGTTTAGCACCATTTGTAGTAGCGGGTGTAGCCAGTACACTCACAACAGGAACGCCCACTGCTGGCATTGTTGCACTAACCGCTGGTTACGCGAACACAATAGGGAGAGATGTTTACGAGCAAACAGGTAGTGTCGAGCAGGGCGTTCTTGCTGGAACACTTAACTTTGTCACCACCAATGCCCTGTTCAAGGCAGCCCATGTTTTTGGCAGACAGATGAATGTTGGGCTAAAGCAAATGTTTGGCAAAAAATTGACTGGAGACCTAGCCAAACATGCCGAAAAACTGAAACTTGGTGACATCAGTGGATTGATGAATGTTATCAAGGGTGCTGCAAAAATAGAACTTTCTGCTATTGCGTTGAGGGATATTGAGTGGGCGTTGAACGCGACCTATCAAGAATACTTTGCAGGAGACCGATTAGCAGAGCAATACCAACTCACATGGGAAAACTTCCTCGCCACAACAGGTCATGCGGCAGAAGAAGGTCTGTTGTTCATTTTATTCCCAACAGTACAAGAAGGTGCTACTGGCATTTTTACTCGCGGTCGAAACCTTCACACAAGAAGTTTGGAAAAACAGAAGAATGCTTACAGGGATTTGACAGCCAAACTTGATTCCGCTACCCCCGCAGAAAAGGCGAAAATAATTGCTGATTTAGAAAAGACAAAACCAGCAGGGGAGAATCCTCTTATTGATTATGTGTTGGGTCGTTCAGGGAAGGGGGCTGAAGCAGACTCAGCGGGTTTCCTAGAAGCCTTCAATAAAGCAGACAGAAAGCAACAAAAAAAATGGAACGAAGAGTGTGCCGAGTGGATAGAAAACACAGTTCCAAAAGATGCGACATCTGTCAAGCCACTTGAAGATGTCAAGCCCCGTGAAGAAACTCCCGTTGACATGGGGTTGGGGGATTCTACACGTTTTGAGTATAAGGAAAAGCCAGGAGAAGAGGGGCGACCTTGGGCTGAAGGATTTGACCAGCAATTAGCCGAAGGAAGTGTTCCTCTAAGTATAAACTCTTTTGCAATAATCGCTCAGAAGTTGTTCAACCTGGGGGACGGGTGGAGAACTAAAGAGGCTGGAATAATACACAAAAAAATCCAAGCGAGAAAAAAAGGTGAGAAAGTCGATTTGCTTGACGCGCTTTATGAAAAATTCAAGGATATGTCTAAAGAAGAAATTGCTACAGAAATGAGGTTAATGGCGGAAAGGGGCAATTTGGGTGAATTTAAGCAAATTGGAAGGCAGATGTTTGCAAGATACATAGAGAGCCGAAAGTTGGGTGATTGGGAACACACTGTTGTTAGTTTGAAGTTAGAACCAGTAAATCCAACTGGCAGGTTCTCATCAAGACCAACCGAAGCCGAAGCAAGACCAACCGAAGCAAAGCCAGGAGAAAAGCCTACAGAGCCACGACCTGAGACAGAAAAGCCAAGGGTTATAGAGGCAGAAGAAAGAATACTTGACAGCGAGAGGGCGGCAGAAGAAAGCGTAAGGAAAGACCTTGAGCGAGAAAGAAAAGAAAAAGAAGGCGAAGAGGGGGAGGTTGAACTTACTCCTGAAGAGTCAAAGAGGATTGCCGAAAAAGAGAAAGAGGTAGACCCTTTAGCAGAGGCTAATATGGCAGTACATGATGTCTCAGGGGAGCATCTAACAAAGTTACGAAGCCGAATAGAAGAACTCAGAAAAGATGGTGCTGAATCTACGGCTGAAAACGTGAGGGTGGCTGAATCCCTAGAACTTGCAGTTCGCACTGCCGAAATAATGATTGAAAACATGACGGGTATTCGCCCCAAGGCTGGTCCGTTGCCATCGCCGCGTGTTACAAAAGTAGGAAAAAATGAATACGATAATCCCGCGGCAGAAAAATTGCTTCGTGGTAGAAAAAAAGAAACACAGGCAGAGAGAGATGCGCTTGCGGAGCAGTTGCGTAAGGATAATCCTGAGTGGGCAGAAAAGACCAATGTACAAATAGCAAATATTCTCAAGAAAGAATATGTTGAGTCTCGCGCAGAAATAAAACGAGAGCCTGGTATGACTCCCGCAGAACGCAAAGAGGCGATGGCTTTGCGTGAACAAATTGCTTCAGAAAATACACTTGGTCGTGCCAAAAGACAGGCGTTGACAATTGTCAAAAAGACTGCACGCACTGCAAAACAAATCCAAAATAGAATGCGTCTAGCAGACAAAAAGAAGGCGGGCGCGTTAAGGAAAACTTGGAACGAATTTATTAACAAGGTAGAAGCAGAACTCAAGGAGTTGGGGGTAGACGCAAAGGTACTTAAAAGAATTGACAAGATAAAAAGAAGGGCTGATAAATACACCAACAAGAAAATTGAGAATGAGGGCAAGTTAGAAGTAGAAATTGATAAGGTTACGAGAGAGATACAAGGGATACTGGAGACCTCTGCCTCAAAAAGAGTTAAGAAGTTGTTGTCTCAAAGAAAAGAGTCAATTCACACTCGGTTGAGCGGAAGACTAGATAGCGTTGTCTCCTCAATTAAAAAACTTTTTGACCCTTCTTGGAAGGAAGGCGGGGATTGGCGACCCGCACTTAAAAAGCATTTTGAAATAAGGGAGCGAGAGGGTCTAACTCCAGAAGAGGCGAGGGGTCTTGAGTTTGAAATGACTGAAATTTTGACAAAGGTGGAAAGGGAAGGTAAAGACTCTCTTACTTTTGAGCAGAGTACAAAACTAGCCAACTTTTTAGAGAACCTGTACGACCAGAGCCATTCTGGCTGGGAGGCTGTTCAGGCATCAAGAAGAGCAGAGGTCGAACTTGTTTCAGAGGCAACAACAAGAGAGATATTAAAAACTGAAGGGCTTATAGATGAAACTGGATATTCACGCGTAGATGGAATGTCGTCTCATGTGCAAGGCTTTGTTGATTTTGTCAAGGCAGTAGGACACGGCATCCACGCCAATGGACGGATTCAAGAGGCTGTTGAATACATGACGGGTGGCAACAACACAGTCGGCTATAAATATTTAGTCACTGATGTTCTTCAGGGGTTTGCTGACGCGAGACTGGGCGAGGCTAAACTGCACGCGGGTTTGCGAGCGTTGTTTGAGAAGCGGCTAGGAAAAGGTTTTATGGATATATTGAAATCTGTTTCAGAAAGCCAGAGAAGGAACAATCCAGGTTCTAAAAATAAGCCAAACAAAAAGTTCGAGCCAGCGATAACCATAAAAGACAGCAAGGGTAAAGAGATTCAATTGTCACAAGGCGAGGTGGTCGGCGTACTTATGCAAGCAATGGACTCCTCAACATACTCTTTATGGAAAGATGGGAATGCTGGTCTTAGGCTCAGAGGAAGAGACAGGGCTATTGATACAGAAAATGGCAAGATAATTGACCAAATAAGAGAACAAGCCAAAGGAACAAACGCAGAAAAAGTCGCCAACGTTCTTGTTGAATTTATAAACTCTGAGTTGCCCACACGGATGGTTAGGGAGATGGGGTTCAGGTTAAAGGGTGTTGATATTATTGGCTGGAGAGAAATTGGAGACTTCTTTGTGCCAAGAGTGCGGCGATTGAAAGGTGACAAAGGAGACAGGTTTAGAGAAAGAGACCCAAATAGTCTAAATGACGCAATGGAACATGAAGCAGGTCTCGATTTAGGCGGACCTAGATTTGACAAGAAACACACCGCCGAAAGGACAACTGAATCAACCCACGATGTTGTGGTTGGCGATGGTCAATTTACAATTAACGCTTGGTTTAGGGCTATTACGAATCTGCGATACGCAGAAGAATCCCTGACCCGTGCGCAGAATATTCTCGGCTCAGAGGGTTTGGCAAATATAGCAAAAGCCAACAGAAATGCAAAAGGTGCTGCTGGGCTTACATCAAAAATACTAACCAACATGAATAAACACTTTTATGAACCAACACTGAAGGCGGAGCGGGGTTTTGTAGAAAACCGAAACGCAATAGACAGTTGGGCAAGAGTGGTAAGGAACAACTTGGTAAAGGCGGGTCTCGCCTTTAACCCAGCAATCCCTGTGTACCAAGCGTTGTCTTTGATTGCGGCTTCTGGTCACATGGGTCGAGGTGGGAAAAGAGCCATCATTCAGGCTATGTTTGAAATGGCTACAAATCCAGAACACAGTTACAGTAAAGTCTGGGACAGGGGAACAGCAAATAGTGGGTGGTTGTTTGACAGAGTAATGACAGGAAACGCAATGTCTTTGGCTACAGGCGAAATATCCCAATCATTCCAATCCCGTGTTGTTCTTGGAGGTCAAAGGGTGGCGGGAACTGCTCGTGGCGGAGTAGGCGCAGCGTGGGAAAAAACAACAAATGCTGGGATGAGACCAATTGAGTTTGTGGATAATGTGGCGGTTGTCGCTTTGTATCGTGCAACTGAAATACACCTAGAAGCAAAATGGGCGGCAAGGGGAAAGAAAAGAACACCAGAAAACGAAGCAGTTTTTCAAGAGTGGGTAAGGCGAGAGTACGAAGCGAATCTTATTGAGACGCAGCCGTCATTCCACCCAATGCACCAGCCAGCCCTCATTAACACGGCAAGAAAGGATACCTATGTTTCTTTCTACACTATGTTTAAGGGCTATACTGGCAAACTTGTGGCAATGCAAAGAAGGGCGTTCATGCGGGCGAACAGGGCTAGGAGAGAAGGAAACATGAAAGCCTTGGCGCATCACCTAAGTTATGGTGCGAAAATGACTGTTTATGGCTCTGCGCTGATTCCACTCATTAGAACCTTTGTTAAAGAATCTATCTCTCAAGGTGGAGCAGAAATGTTGGAGTTTTTAGGAATTACCGATGAACAAAACAGAGAACTTGGAGATTTTGCTCTTACTGTAGAAGAGAAGGCAAGAGACCAGTATTTGTATGGTCAAGTGCTTGGTATGACGGGGGTAGGTTCTATGCTTGAAGAGTCGATAGGCTGGTTAAGGGGTGGTACTTACATGGGCGGAACAACCCCATACAACTCCACTATTACACAAATGTGGAGGGCGACCGAAGCGTTGTTGTCAACGAACAGAGATGCCCCGTTTATGACACAAGTTAAACGATGGATGGCGGTCATGCGACCTGCTTTGGGAGTTGGCACAGGAATGCCGCAACAGGTGTTCAACATACCAAGGGGTGTCATTAGAGAGATTGAAGAGACTCACGCCGAAATTGCCGCTAGAAATTCAAGGAGGCTGTACGGAAGATAATGACTATAACAGCCGACACATATATCCAAAACATATCAACTACTGGTCAAACTAACCCTAGTTGGACTATAACATTTCCTGTGTTTGACGAAGAAGATATTTGGGTGTGGAAGGTTTACACTGCTACAGGCGTGCTAGAGAAACTGGTTAGGGGACAGCACTATGAGGTCACCATAGACGACACAACTGGAACTCTTAAATACTATGGGGTTACTGACAACTACACCACCTCTACACTCAGGGTGCAAAGGCACATGAAGCGTGTTCAACAAGATGAATTTAAGACTGGAAATGCTAACGCGACTACCTTGGGCTACCAAAGAGCATTAGACAAAATGGCTATGATGAATCAACAGTCGCTAGAAATAGACCCTCTGCAACCACAGGATTGGACTGCTAAAGGAGATGCTATTAGTAATGTGGCGGATGGGTCAGAGACTGGAGATGCTGTAACAAAATCACAAGTAGACACTGCTTTGGGCGGTGGAACAACCCCGCCAACCATAGCATCAGAAGATGTTGGGCAATGGCTTACGGCAAACGCATCTGGTGGATACAGTTGGGAGGCTTTCTCAGGTACAGACGACCCAAAGGGTCAAGAGTATAAGCACTACACTGTGGCAGGGTGGAAAGATATTGGTGCAAATATGCCAACGATTACGGGTAGTGGAGATAACAACAAATTGCTCATGGATATTGGTGGTACGGCAACATGGGTAACAGCAAAAGAATGGCTAACAAGTTTTGATGATTCGCCCTTAGTAAAAGCCAACAAGCCCTACTCTATAGTGGAGCATTCTTCCCGCGGTGTAACCAGTTATGTACCATCTGTAAGGGATTATGCGGCAGCACCAGATTTGCTACCCAATGCAGAAGGTCAGCGATTAACCGCTCTTGAAACAGGCTATTCTGCTGCACTAAACAAACTAGAGTTTGGCAGGGTGTTGAAGATAACAGAGCATAGTGTTGTTTGTCGCAGAAGACCAGAAGGCTCTTCTGTTGCGAATTACTATAACGGACTGGGCGAGTCTTCAGACCATGCTGTTTATGTTGGTACAGTGTCAAATTTGACTGGAAGTACAAGTTGTTTCCCATTCTTTAATTCACACCAACACGTTGTTCCAGATGACTACAGTTTTAATGGTGGTACAGAAACTAGGTGGTGGACGGAGGCTTATGGGGGTTGGATGTATGACGGAGGCGCGCAGATGCTGGGTGCTGGCTTTTCGTATGTTTTTAATATAATAAGCATTACAACATCTACAATCACATTCGCAGCAGCCTCTCTTCTTCATGAGAGTAGTCCAGTGAACGGGGATTTTGACCCAGGACTAATACGCAGGTTTATGAAACATGGAGAGACTGCGACCATAAACTTTAATGTGCTTTGGTATCAACAAAAAACATGACTGTAGCAACCGAACAATTTGATGTGAAGTATAAAGGTACTGGCGTAGACAATGATGTTTTTCCTATCCCTTTTCCGTTTAGACACACTGAAGCCCTCAAGGTGGAAACTATTGACTCAAACGGAGCGGCTACTCAGAAATCAATAAATACACATTACGCTGTTGTGCAACAGGCATTTGGAGATGTTTTGGGGACAGGCACAGCAACCATAACCTGCATTTTGGATGGGGCTGGTATACCCGCCGCACTGCATAATGAAACCATAACAATTGTTTCTAACACAGGAACAACCAAGGTATACAAGTTTTTAAATTCAAGCACAACCACAGGTGTGGTTGATGGGATTGATGGCTCTATTCATGTTGATGTACAGGGTGAAAGCACGAATACAGCCGTGGCAACTGAACTAAGGACTGCGATTCTCCACGCAAACGGACACAACAATGTAATTGGGGTGACGAGGAACGAGAATGTTTTAGAACTTGGTCAAACAAGTACCGCTAGTTATACCCAAAACTCAACCATAACTCTGTCTGGCGGGTTAAACACAAGTACAGAAGTGTCAAAGACGGATTTCGACAATCGAACTAATTTTATTACCGCCAATAGCCAGAGGACGGAGTTTGGTTGGATTTCCCTTAAATTAGGTACTACAGACATAATTCGTATATACAGAGAAGAAACCTTCTTGCAAGACTATGACTACACCAATGTTGCCATCCCAGCCGAACAGTTTGAGAAGTCTTGCGACAGGTTGGTTGACGGGATGACTACGCAGGTCTCGCGGGACAATGCAGACCCCTCTAAATACAACGCTACAGACAGAAAAATAGCAAACCTAAATCGCCCTGCAAGAAATGATGACATTTGCACAAAGGCGACATTGGATAGCATGGGGACAGCCGCGACCTTGGGGATAACAAACCCTCCCGCTGGGTCTGCTCATTCGGGAAAACTGTTTACTCCGTCTGGGCTAACCCCAAGTACACCCGCGGTTGCGTGGGCAAGCAGGTTGGGCATTCCGTCAGAATCAGGAATGACACAGGGAGATGTATTAAGCCCAGTTGCCGATTACGCCAATCCACCTTATGTTGAGTGGACAGTACCAAGGTGGATTATAGACCCGCCTAACAATGGGTTGCGATATGTATTTTCTTATGGAACCTCTGATGCGGTCGAGGGGGAAGGCACAACAAAGTCGGCAAGGTGGAGAGAGTTTAGGGAGATGTTGACATCACCCGCCACCTCTGCTGATGTAAACAAGGTTATACGGCTAAAGGACACAACATGGCAACCCCCAGACGCTATTCCTGTGACCCAGAATCAGGGTTCTTATGCGTATGAAATGCCAAACGAGCCAAGTGAAGGGACAGAGGTAACAAGGGATTTAAGGATGGTCGCTGCCGATGGAGGTGCGTATGGTTATAGCCCGCGAATCAAACACGCATCATTCAATATTGCAGTTCAGTTGGACAGTGGCGACAATGAGTTTGGAAATGGTGATGGCACTTTGGATAATGCTGGTGGAATTGCGTATGCTCTTAATAAACATCCTGATATTCCTTTTCTGATAACAAACCCGCTAGTTGATGACAATGGTGCATTGGTTATGCCGCACATGGTTATGATGCAGGTGTCAACTGTGGCGGTTTCATCAACCTATGGCGGAATCTCATCATATACCACATATCCTGTCTTCCATCCATTTATAGACTCAATTAACAACTCAGCAGTGGGTACTGATAATGAGTTTATACAAGATGCAACTGCTGACGGCACTGCTAACAACTCTATTGCAGGTTGGATAAATATGATGAATACAAATATGTGGGCAAGGTCGGACACAAGCGGGGATGGTGATATAGACAAATTTGACAACATTGTTCCTTCGTATTTACATTGGTCTGGGAGCATAACTGTTCAACTACGCTGCTTGCTGTTTTTTGGCTCTTCTACTGGAGGTATAAAATAATGGCAATTAACCAAACATCAAGAAAAGAGACTTTGGTTGGAAACGCCTCTTCCAATCAAGTGTTTACTGTGCCGTTTGAATGTGAGAACGCATCTGACATATCTGTATATGACCCAAGCGGGAACAGGATGCTACAAGATACACACTACACTGTCACAAATAACACGATGCCTGGCGTTTCTTCAAACACCATAACAGTGACATGGATTGGGACAAGCCCATCGGGTACGATTACTTTTTACAGAAACTCACCACGGACACAGACTGTTTCTTTGGTTGATGGCTTTGCAGGGGGTGATTTAGAAAAAGCGTTTGACAGGTTGACTTTGGCTGGGCAAAACCCGCCAAGGCAAGGCACTGGGAATATAGATGCCGCATCATCAAGAATCACGAGTTTAGGAGAGCCTACCAGTTCACAAGACGCTTCAACTATAAGATATGCTCAGGAGGTGTACTCTAAAAAAGGGTATATCAGCCCCCCAGTAGGAAACACAGATGATGACAAAGCGTTGTATGCACAAAGCACCACCTCATATATTTGGAAAGACCCCTTTGACATACCATACCCAACAGCAACAGCAAAAGTGTTACAGGTGAATGGGCTGGGCGACCCAGTGTGGATTGACCCCCCTGAGTATGCCCCCGTATACCCAACCGATGAACCAAAATATCTCTCGGTGACATCAGAAGACGAAGCGTGGAGAACTGTGAAACAACTTCCTTCCCTTGCGAAAGGAAATGTTGGTGACACCCTTGTGTACCAAGAGGATGACAAAGTTGCGTGGAGACCTATCAGATGGTTGCCTGGCACAGCCTCTAGTAGACGATATTTGTACAACTCGACAGGCACTGGTGCTGACGGCGCGGTGTCGGGTGTCGTAACAAATTCAACAATAGCCGCAGCAAAAGCAACAACCATCTGGGAAAACCACAAAGACTACAACCAGGGAGGTTCTTGGGATTGTTGGATTAAGGGTGACTTAGATGGTCACAGGATTCCATTACTTGAGTTTGATTGCAGTGCGCTGTCTGCTGCTGATTACACAGTAGACTCAATTATTCACTGTAGGATACGATTTCGTTTTACCGCAGCAGCCACTGGCTCAACCAGGACTTTTGTTGTCAAGAGGTTGAAGAACACATTTGTAGAGGGGACTGGTGAAACTTCCAACTCTTACAATGATGATGGTGCATCTTGGAACAAGCCTACTGCACCAGGCGGTTCTCCCGATTGGAACTGGGGCAGCGGCGTGTTTGAACCCGACTTTGAATTAGACCACGAGTTACCTGTTCCAACACTACAGGTGGGCGCAGATACAGAAACAAGCGACTATACCTATGTGGATATTACACACCTGTTTCTTGATGCAATAAAGAACAGGAGTGGGATTTTAAGGCTGGCAATTTATGACCCATCAGACAACAGTACATCTCTGTGGACAAGGTTTTATGCCAACGCTGGTCATACCCATCAGGTGCAGGTGGAAATTTCAAGGTCGAATGCAAGAAAAGCGTATTGGCAACCTTGGAACTATAAGCACATACACGAACAACCATTGGTAGGAGAGGAAACGGCGAATTTTACAGTCAATCCCCACGTTTGTAGGGCGAGGCAAATGGCAAATCAAATTGGTCTTATGGGTGGTCATCAGGTTAGTTCAGGCAAGGTTGCTGCTTGTGGGTACGCGGTGTCACACGAGACAGGCGCAATTTATTATGCAAGAACCGAAATGCTCCATACTTTTGTATCTAACAACCAAGCCTCTGTGGGTTCGTTCATTGACTTTACAAATAGCGGTGATTCTACTCAGGCAACAGGTGTGAATGGAAGAGTTGCGACTATATGGCTGGCGGATGAACCAAATGAATAAAAAAGCAGAACAAGAACTTTTAGAACTATTGCAAGAGTTAGACGCTTCTACTATGCAGAATCAACTCACTGAGTTTTATGGAGAAACTTATGACAATGGTGGTGTGGGTGGACCTTATGGATGGCAAAAGGAATTTCACGACCACGGGTTTGACCACAGAGAAAGGGCAATCATTGCTGGCAATCGTGTTGGGAAAACTCGGACTGCCGCTGCCGAAGTAGCAATACACCTTACTGGTCAATATCCTAAATGGTGGGCGGGGAAACAGTTTACCCAGCCGACCGATTGGATTGTGGCAGCACCCACCAATGAACTTTCAAGAGACATTCTTCAACAAGCATTAGTTGGAGGGATGGTGCAAGGGGAGAAATCACCAGATGGTACAGGCTGGATTCCTGCTAATTGTATTGTTGATTATGGTTGGAGGCAGTGTGGTGTCCCCAACGTTATGGATACTATTCGCGTCAAGCACGTTTCTGGTGGTACGAGCCTATGCACTTTCAAGTCGTATGAGCAAGGACCAGTCAAGTTTCAAGGTGTGGCAAGGGATGGTGTATGGCTCGATGAAGAGCCAACCGATTATGAGATTTACACTGAGTCACTCACGCGAACCCTCGACAAAAACGGATTAGTCATCTTCTCACGGACTCCACTGTTCGGTTTGTCTGATGTTATTAAGCACTTTACAGATGGGGGCAAGGGTATTTGGTACAAGAATGTGACATGGGATGATGCCCCCCACCTAGATGACGATGCAAAAGCACAGTTGTTGTCGAGTTATCCAGAGCATGAACGAGACACCCGTGCCAAAGGAGTTCCTATGATGGGTTCTGGCGGTGTCTACGCAGTACCTGATGAGATGATTATGTGTGAGCCTTTTGAGATACCCGACCACTTTAGAAGAATATGTGGCATTGACTTTGGTATTGACCACCCTGCTGCTGCGTGTTGGATTGCACATGACGCAGATGCCGATGTTATCTATGTGTATGACTGTTATAAAGAGCGAGGTCAAACGGCTGCCTACCACTCTCAAGCAATAATGAGCCGAGGGAAGTGGATACCAGTGTCGTTCCCGCATGACGGCATGATTAGGGACAAGGGTGGTGGTATTGCTCTTAAAGACCAATACCTTGCGCATGGCGTAAACATGCTGGGTTTTTCAGCCCGTTATGACGATGCGAAGGGTGGCGGTCAATCAAGAGAACCGATAACCCTAGATATATTAGAACGAATGAGGACTGGTCGGTTCAAGGTGTTTAACCACCTCAACGACTGGTTTGAAGAAAAGCGTATGTTGCACAGGAAAGATGGTAAAATTGTCCCAGAGCGGGATGATATAGAGTCTGCTACGCGTTATGCAGTAATGATGCTTCGGTGTGCAAGAACTTATGTCGATGAATTTGACCACAAGCAGAGTGTGGTTGATTATTCAGAGTATAGTCCTCTGCAAGAATTTTAAGAGGTTTCTTATGGAACACGAACGGATAATGTTAGGTTTGGCTGCTCAAGGGCGCATTCGTATGTTTGGAGGAGGAGGAGGAGGTCATCACACACCACCGCCGCCACCAGACCCAGTGCAATCACCTGCTGTTCAAGTCGCTGACTCAGCGAAGGGAAAGTATAGGTCTTTGTTGGCAAGAAGGCGACAGACACGCAGCGGTCAAATGTCAATGAGGAGCGGAAGTGCTGGTGGCGCGCAGGGTGGTCAAACACTTATGGGTAGTTAAATGCCTCAAAAGCCCGAAGACAGAGATTATAAGAAAGAGTATGCCCGTGACCATAAGCCCAAAGCCAAGCGAGAGCGAAGGAACAAGCGGAACAAGGCTCGGTACGCTCTCATGAAAGAAGGTCGTGTAAAAAAGGGTGATGGCAAGGAAATACACCACAAAACCGCTTTAAGCAAAGGTGGGAGTAACAGTCGTGCCAATTGGCAAGTTGTTTCAAAAGCAAGGAATCGAAGACAGGCAAGCAAAAACGGAAAAGCATAATGGCACTTAACGCAATAAATTCAATAAAAGCATTTAAGTCGGCAAAGTCAGACCGAGTTAATTGGGACAATCACTGGCAAGACATAGCGGATTATATCCTTCCCACAAGGGACTTTCAGGTTTCAAAGACCAAGGGAAGTCAGAGAAGGGGTCGTATCTACAACACTACTGCACCAGAAGCCGCCGTGCAACTGGCTGCTGCCCTTGAGGGCATGTTGTTTAATACTGGGATTCGTTGGTTTGAACTAACCACAGAAGACGAGGGTGTGAATAAACTGCACGAAGTTAAAGAGTGGTTGTATGACTCAACGAATAGGATGCTTGCCTACTTCGACAACACGCGAACACATTTCTCTTTGTCTGCCCACGAAGCGGCATTAGACTTGGTTACATTTGGTACTGGCGTACTGCTTGTCCAAGAGTCTGGTGGTATTTTGAAGTACCAAGCAAGAGACCTTAGTGGTATATACCTCAAAGCAAGTGATGATGGTGACATAGTAGATGTGTTCAGAGAGTTCACTATGCCCGCATGGGAGGTGGTTGAAGTTTTCGGTGTCAACTATGTGAGCGAAGATTGTAGGAAGTGTGCTGAAGACCCAGAAAAGAAGGACAAAGAAATAACCATCCTCCATCATGTGTATCTCCGACTTGACAGAGACTACTCAAAAATGGATAAGACAAACAAGCCTTGGGGTTCTTACTACTGTGAGGTTGAAGCAAAACACTCGCTTTCAGAGGGTGGGTTTGACGAAAACCCATATATTATCGTAAGGTGGAGCAAGGCAGCCGAGGAGGTCTATGGACGCTCCCCTGCTATGGAGGTACTTCCAACCATCAAAGTAGTCAACGCAATGTCACGCACCATCCTAGAAGCCTCTGAGTTGGCTGTACGCCCTCCTGTGGTTGTGGGGGCAGGAAGTATGGAGGGTCCTATTAGAACCGCTCCAGGCTCAATCATGTACGTCAGACAGGGTACTAGGGATTTGCCCCAACCTTTCAACAGCGGTGCTAGACCAGACATCGGTCACGAAATGATGGACAGAGAGGAAATGAAGATTTCAAAAGCATTCTTTGCTGACAGATTAAGTCTTCCCCAACAAGACCGAATGACCGCAACTGAAATTATTGAGCGAAGGCAACAGGGTCTAATGGTTATATCTCCCGTCTTGTCAAGACTCTACGCTGAGTGGTTGAACCCTATTATCACAAGAACTTTCAAGTGGATGATGAACCACGGGGCTTTGGATGAAGTTCCAGAAGCAGTGAGGGGAACTAGCATGAAGATAAATTATGTTAGCCCTATGGCTGTGACCAGAAGAGCCAGTGTTACTCAGGCATTCATGCAAGGTATGAGTGCGGCTCAGATACTTGTCCAAGCGAACCCATCTATACTAGAGAACCTTGACACTGACTCAGTGTTTAGGTCACTTATGACACAAAACAATGTTGACCCACAATTCTTACGAAGCGAACAAGAGGTCGCACAGATGAGGCAACAACAGGCTGAACAAGAGCAACAACAACAACAAATGATGATGGCACAACAAGCCGCAGCAGCCGCTAAAGATGGTGCTTCCGCTGCCTCAGACCTTGGGGCGTTAGGGGGCATGGTTGGCTAAGAAAGAAGCAGAGGGATTACTAAGGCGTAAGGAAGATTATGAAACAGCCTTTTCGTCACTTGAAGGGCAGCGGGTTTTGGCTGACCTTATGGCTAATTTCCACATGGGGCGCAGTAGTCATGCTGCTGGCGATTCACATGAAACGGCTTTTAGAGAGGGTGAACGTCATGTAGTTTTACATATACTGAATATGACTGGCAAGCGCAGTGACCCCAGTTGGATAAACGATAAACTAGACCAAGGGGAAATAGAATACAGTGTGATTCAGGAGTTCTCATAATGCCTACTAACGACCCGATGCAAACAAATGGATGGAAAAGCAACGAAAGAATGGTGCTTCACCGCCTCGACAGAATAGACCGCGAATTACATGGTATAGACAAGCGGCTTCGGCAAATAGAAGGTAAGATATGGGTGCTGCAAACCAAGGCAGCAATGATGGGTGCTATAGCAGGGTTAGTTCCCAGTGTCATTTTCTTCCTGCTACGGAATATTGACAAGTGAATCAACTGTTCTGGAATAGATATATGGTCATTGTTAGACCGCTCTGCTACGCCGTCTGCTTGCTCGCGCTCGCTGGGTGTAGTACGTTGCAACCTCTTTTCTCCCCTCGTCAGCCCGCAGTGGACACTAGGCAAATTGTGTCTACTGTGGCTGACACCTCAAACCTTTGGCTTCCAATTATGTGTGCTGGCTTCCTAGCACTCTTGGCGGGCATCATAAACCTAGTCTTCTTGCGAGGTAGTGCAAAACTATTAGTAATTGGGGTGCTTCTGGCACTGACTCCACCTGTTGCTGATATGGTTTTGTCATCCATTGCGCCGTGGATTGGGCTTACAGTTGCTGTCTCAGGGCTGGCTTTACTCGGCATAGTAATTGGTCGCTGGTTTGGGCGTAAAGATATAGTTCGTAGGGCAGAAGCCCGTGCCGATTACATTGCGGGTAACGGCAAAAACACACTTACCAAAGGACAAGCCGCAGATGTATTAAACCATCTTGGAGTTAAAGACTTCGAGGCAGATTATCCGATTGGAAAGTAACATGATTTATTTAGCAGATTTTTTGGGTAACATTTTCTTTGCAGGTACAGTGGTTGGTGGTGTTGGCTGGGCAGCAATCATCGCTCACATGATGGGCTATATCACACTACCTAAACGAGAGAGATAATGTCTAAGCGGGCTACATGGTGTGCAATTAGTTGCACCCACGTTCCCTACCAAAGCGAAAGAGCAATCGACCGATTACTTGAGGAACTAAAAGGTCGTAAGTTGTCTCATTTTATTCACTTGGGGGATGTGGTAGACGCAGAGGCTGCCAGTGTTCACTCATCAGATGATGTAAGTGGGTACACTTTGTATGAGGAGTTCACGATTGCGGCTGATATGTTGCGCAGAATTAGAGAGGCTTTACCAAAAGATTGCCAGTTAGTTTTGCTTGATGGAAACCATGATGATAATATAATCAGACCCGATGCTCGGAGAGTACCCAAGCCACTGAGGGATTTATGTAACCCAAGAAAGATGGAAGGCGTGGCAGATGAGTACAACCGATGGAAACGTGTTCCCTACCGCCACGGCGCAAGGGGCTGTTTCCAACTCGGCGGATGTATCTTTAGTCATGGTTACGCAGCAGGTGCAAACTCAGATGAACTTGAGGCAATCCAACTCGCAATGGCGTGCGGAGGTCATGCTCACCGACTCATTGTTAGAGGACATACTCATCGCCCAGTACCACCTACCCAATGCAAAAGAACAGCAAGGATAAAATTACCTTGGTGGTATGCAAACGTGGGCTATATGGCATTCGATGAGCGTCCTTCGTACACAAATAGATTCGATATTCAACAATGGGGAAGGGCTTGCTTGTTTGGAAATTGCCAATTAGGAAGACCAGGAAGAATGGGCAAAAAAAATTGGACAGCCGAATTAGTGAGTTTAGACCCATGAGAGTAGAACTTAGAGGTAAGCGGTGGAGGCTAGAGGTATTAGATTACCTGCATGATGGTAGTTGTGGGAGCATGGACCCCGCAGGAGTTCCAAGAAAGCGTATTCTTATATCCCGTAGCCAAGACCCCATAGACATACTTGATACAGTAATTCATGAGTGCCTTCACGCTTGTGTACCCGACTTAGATGAGGATGCTGTAACAGAAACGGCGACAGACATAGCAAAAGTCTTACATCGTATGGGGTGCAGGTTGAAACTATAGTGTGGGGTGGTATACTAATCGAAGTCACTTTGGTCAGTGACTCCTTTTTACCCCCCTTCATACCTAGTGTGAGGGGGGGTTTCTTTTAATCAGACTCGTACTCATCTGGGTTCTTTGAGATGGGTTTATTTTGAATCTCGGCTTGTAATCTTTCTGCTGGAGTCATGGCTTCCATAGCCCTTTCTCCACCCGCCTCCTCAAGAACACCCCTGAGTTCGGGGTGTTTAATCAATAGAGCCGCAAGTCTACCTCTAACTTCATCGGGACTTCTTTGTTCTTGTTGCTCTACGATAATTTCTTGAGTTGGCTTGCCTAGTGTTCGGTCTAACAGTTCTTTGGCTGCTGCAATCGAGCCGCCTTTTGCCCTTTCAATAAGCATGAGTATGACCTCTTGCATATCTTCTGGCGTAACGGCAGCCATTAGTGATTGTTGTAACCACTTACGCTGTTGTTGTACTGTGACCCTGCGGGCTAATTCACTCATCAGACGGGTGGGCTAACTCAAAGAGCCGAGCCATTTCTGCAACCGATTCTTTATGTGCAACATGACCATTGTCTGTATATGAAGCCATAAAGTTGGGGTCTCGTTTGAGGTTGGTAATCTGTTGCTTCGCTTCTGCGGGTGACATCATAAATCCCTGTCTTCCACCACCGCCAATAATCTCATCATTTGCAATTGCCTTGCCAATGTTCGCAAAAGCACGGATAACGGCTGGCTCGTTGCCAAGACCAGTTCGGTCGAGTAATGAAATAAGTTCATCGCCCCCAAATTCTTGGGCTGCGCCTTTGGCGAGTGTAAGTTTCTCGTCATACGCTTTTCCAAACTCTTTTCTCATGGTGTCTGTTGCTTTTTCTAACGCCAACTCTGACTCTTGCGTCCTTGCTTCAATGCCGCCCTGTGCTTGCTCGGCTTGCCACCTAATCAATGCACCTGCTTGTTGTTTATTAAGACCAATGCGGTGTGCTTCTTCAAAGAATTTGGTTTGAAGTTCGTTGTCAAAGGGAATCTCAGGCATGTTTTCAGTTGGGGCTTCGTAACCATCTGCGGTTTCAGGTCGCCCTAACTTGTTATAAAAGGCATCGAGTTCTTCTTGTGACGACTCTCTGCTCGGAATAGCCACTTTATCTGCACCAATCATGTGTTGGGCGTGGACATATCCTTTAGCCAAACCAGCAACATCTTTTATGTCGGCTAGGCTAGGCTCATTCTGTAGGTCTTCTGGAATGGAACTCTTCCAATCCTCGGATGCTACCTGTTCAACTGGTGTTTCTTCAGACATCTGTGTCTCCTTGTGTGAAACGGATTAAAGCCCGATGAACACCATCAGGCGATTTTTCTTGTTTAACGAGCAACTCTAAATGCTCTGGGTCATCGTCAGGTATTATACCTAATCCATACTTACTACGCCCTTTTGGTTCTTTAAGGCAATCAATGAGCATCTTGCAAGAAGCAACGAGGTTGTCAGGGTCGAACGCTCTCCCCCTCTTTCCCCATTGTCGAATAATGGTGAGCCTTGTTTTGCCTGTGAACTTGGGTAGTGGGCGTGGTGCAGAATAATCAACGGCTGCCATGAGTTCCTCTTGCCTCTTTTTTCTAACAGCCCAGTGGGTTCTCATCATCTTGTTAAGGGATTCAAACTGGTACTCAAATGTCATTTCCCATCTTTTACACATAGCAATTCACCTATATTATCGACCCAATCAAGGTATTTTCTTAATAACTCAAAGTCTTTCCTGTCGTAGCCTGGCATATAAGTAACAATTGCATCCCTTAGTCTGTCTATTTCAATCACCAGTTCGTCTGGCATGGCAACAAGGATAAATGTTTCGTTTCCGTGTTCATCTAAATACTTGCTTTGAGGTAGCGTAAACTTCTTCTTTTCCTTCGCCATGTAACCAATCCCTCATGTCCTTGTATTTGTCTGGAGGCTCAAGCATTTTAACATCTTGAATGTGGCATTTTAAGAATTGCTCTAAAGACAATGCCCCTTTTCTACCAACACCATCCCTGTCCATACAAATGACAGCCAAATTTGTCTTCAGCAACTCAGCCAAAAGCCTGTCGCCGCTGTTACAAGAGGGACGACCGACAGCGGGTAAGCCACAAGTGAGCATGGCAGCCGTATCAGATTCCCCCTCACATACATAGACAACGCCTTCGGTGGGCAAATTGTTTGGCACAAATAAACCATTTTTGCTACCTTTTATTGCAAACTTCTTGCCGTTTCTGGGTCGAACCCGTACACCAATAAGTCTACTACGCTTTCTTAGCATCGGAAACACCCATGCACTGCTATTCTCCAGCCACCCTACATTCAGCAGTCTTAACGATTGTTCAGATACACCCAAGAGACCCGACAACTCTGAGACATTGTTGGGTTCGCAGTCATTTATCCACTTTCTAGTGCGAATAGCAAGAACCTCGTTGTGTTCTGGGAGTGGCTTAACTAATCTGGGTATGTATTCCTCATCCATCCATTGTGAAGTAACCCTCAAGACATGAAGGTATCCACTACCATCAATGTATCTGGTTGAACCTTCTTCAATGCGGGGGCAAATGGCGGCGGATTTGTCGGGTGAAACTAAACACCAATCAGGCTTGCCACAGATGGGGCAACGGCTGAGTCGGTTTACCCTTTTCCATTGAGCCATTCTACATTCCTAATCAGTTGCCTGAAATGTTTATACAACCAAGACTGAGAGAAATCTTTGCCATTGAATTTAGCAGTGAGTCTCACTAATTCTTCGTTGGTATATTTTTTAATATCATCACCTTTAGTCATACAACTCATCCTTTTTGCCGCTCGTCTCGTATTTCATTGCAACCTCATTAAGTATTCTCTCAGAGGGTGTCCTTCTGTTTTCTATCCACTCTTCCAGCACATCTTTGGAGCAGTGGCACTCAAAGAAATCAAGAATTGCGTGGCTTGTCCGAGCGAGTGTCAACTTATCAATGCCGCTACAACTTTTAGGCTTAAAGCCGCGTGAACACAGGATGTCATAAATGTTTTCCCTTGGCGATGAGATGAATGTTTCAAACGCACATCTGACAGAAGCCAAAACACACAACATCTCTGTGTCAGTGAGGTCAACAGCAATGACGGCTTCTGTGGCATCCATGTGTCCATCATCTAACTCATCCTGTATTCTGTCTAACGCACCCGATACTTTGTCTGCAAACCTAATTGATTCTTGGCACTTAATCTTTTTAAGTTTATCGTTTTCCTCCTCCTCCGCCTCATAGAGATACGCAGACACCCCAACCTCTGCGGTTGCTATAACAAGTTTGGCGTTGGTCGAGTCCATGTTAAATGAAGTTACCATTTTATGCCTCCTCAAAAGGGCGGGTCTGCTATTGCTGCTTCAACACTTGAGTTCACTTCGGTGACAGACCCAAGGTTTTCCCATTCCATGATTCTCACCGACACACGCCTGTTGGTTTTTCCTTGGTACTCCCATTCGCGACCTGCAAGTTTTCCAGTAATTACAACTCGCTCAAGGATGAGTTCGTCTGACTCAAACTTCTCAGCCGCTTCGCCCCAACATTCGCACTCGATTGGTGCGGATTCATCACTAGGCTTGATAAGAACATTTAGTTTTTTAACCTCTTCGCCATTCTTGCCTGTGAAGTTGTCGGGTACTAAATCAACTACCTTGCCGATTAAAATTACGATACCATTTTTCATACTCATATCACTGTCTCCTAGTTGTGACCTTGTGGTCTTTTCCAATTGTTGTTTGCTATGCGGTCTATAAGTTCGCTTGCTTCTTTCATCTTCATTCTTCGTGCATTGTACCCAAACCTCTGCAATAATTTTATCTGCTTGGGTGTGGCGAGGTTGCGTTTCTTCCTGTTTATCATTGTGTTTAGAATTTTGCGCTGCTCACCAGTTGATAACATCTCTGTGTCTATGCCTGACCTCTCAAGCCACTGTAATTGTTTTGGGGTCAAGGGATTAACTTTCCACTCGCTGTCCGACAATTCAGGCTCAATATCCAACACATCAAACGGGTCAAGAGTCTTCTTCCTGTACGCAACCTTGGCTCGCACAGACTTCCTCATCTCACGCTCTCTCTCAGCCTCCTCTTTAGCCCTCACAGCCGCTTCTGCTCTTTCAAGGAGGGATATGGTGTCGATGGGCGTGCCGTCCTTAGAGGCGATTCTATTGGCTTCTTCGACAACAGACATGTTGTAGTTTCCACCCAACACATCGGCGGCGGATACAAGTTTATGTTTACCGCTGTTGCCCACAAAATCTAACACCAAACAGTTTGGTTTGAATGAATCGTGAATTGATTGTAGTCGTTGCTCTGGCAAACCAAGCCCATCTACAACGTTGGCAAGTGGTCGAGTCCCTCTTCCTACCATTTGTGCATACAACGCCCTGCTCATTGTCGGTCTCGCTATTGCTACACACCCAATGTTCGGAACATCAAAGCCCTCGGTAGCGATTCCAACATTGCAGAGGTATTGAATGTTGCCCGCTCGGTATTCATCAAGTATGTACTTGCGTTGTTCTTTGGGTGTCTTCCCATCAATGGCTGCTGCCATGCCAACCTTCTGTTGGTTAAGAATATCGGCAAGCCCGTGTGCTTGAACCACGCTTGAAGTAAATACTAGCGTCCTTTTTGAACCTGCTTCGCTTAGTATTGCTTGTGCAACCCCGTGCATAGCCTTGTCCCTCTCCATAGTGGTTGCAAGTTCGCCTTGATTAAAGTCGCCCGCCACCTTGCCCACAACTGACAAATCAATTTCGTCAAGGTAAATCCTTTGAATCATTATTGGTACGAGCCAACCATCTTTCACGCCATCTTGTATGTCGTACCTGTAAGCACAGTTTTCATAGATTTGACCCAGTGCTGCTTCATCACCTCGGTCGGGAGTGGCGGTGAGACCAATGTGTTTTAGTTCAGGGTTCTCACAAAAGTGGCTGGCTACACTAGCCCACGACTTTGCTACGGCGTGGTGTGCTTCATCTGTGACCAGTGTTTTGAAATAGTGTGCAGAAAAACGATTCATTCGTGACACACCATTGCGTTTTGCGTTCAGTGTTTGAACACTTCCAACCACACATCCCCCTCCACCTAGCGTAAACTGGGCTGTTCTGTCTGCCATTTCAACCTGTGGAATAACACCAGTGATGTGTCCAATTGTTTTTTCCGCTTGCTCAACAAGTTCGGCTCGGTGAGCAACCCAAAGGGAGCGACCGCCACGCCTCCTCACCACTTCAGCGGCTGTGACAGTCTTACCCAAACCAGTAGCCATAACAACCAAACAACTTTGGTTATTATGAAATGAGTCGCTTACTGCTTGGATACACTCCTCTTGGTAAGGTCGGAGAACGATTCCAGACCTAGTTTGAATGTTGAACATATCGTGTTGCATTAGGTGTAGCCCGCCACATCCGTACAATCGAGTTCGCCAAAGTGTTCTTCGTAAAACTCGATACTGTTTGTAGTAAACTGAATTTGTCCTTCGCTGGCTGTTGGGGCATCAGTGTCGCGTACTCCATGAAGCGTGACA
>VTLG01009451.1_pt1 | contig 32945 bp, 49 predicted proteins | sample 4694571 | NCBI WGS metagenome assembly VTLG01 (sample SAMN12604809, study PRJNA352737) | marine metagenome | biome: ENVO:00000447; feature: ENVO:00000209|ENVO:00000569|ENVO:01000036; material: ENVO:00002151; isolation source: viral sequences binned using virsorter ...
TGTAGATAGTTCAGGGCAAGCAACAGGTGGAGATTTTGTAAATTCACCAACTTATTCAACAGACACACCTTAATTATGAGAAAATATATTATTATAGATACAAGCGAATTAGATAATTTGAACTTTGACGAATTGGCTACTACTTCAAAAGAAACTGCAAGAAGAAGTTTAGACGGAACAAAAGCAATAGTATCTTTTTATGAAACACCTGATTATTTTGCTTTTGCTACAACTTACACAAATGACGAACTTCTTGAATTAATAAATAACAACGACTGGAATGAAGAAGAAGAATAACATATTAGAAAACTTAGGGCTTGTAAATTTAGAAGCACAAACTTCGCCTATAATAAAAGAAGCATACGGCAAAGATTGGATTGAGTTCGGAACAGAAGAATATAAAAACCAATATCCACAATTTCTAATAGACCTTTATTACAACAGTTCTACACACGCTGCTATTATTAATCAAACTGCTGCTATGATAGCAGGAAACGGCTTACAAATAGAAGATGAAACTAACTTAGAAGCATTGGTTAAATTAAAGAAGTTTATTGCTGCTGCAAACTCAAAAGAAACATTACAAGAAGTAATGACTAAAATCGCTTTTGACTTAAAATTACACGGTGCATTTGGACTTAATATAATTTGGTCGAAGGACAGAACAGAAATATCAGAAATACACCACATAGGAGTAGAGAAAATTCGTAGTGGAGTACCTAACGAAATGGGTGTTGTAGATACTTATTATGTAAGTTCTGATTGGGCAAACACAAGACAAAAAAATAATAGACCACAACCTGTTGCTGCTTTTAACTTAAAAGACAGAACAGAACCTAACCAAATACTTTATTCTGCTTTGTATAGCCCTAATATGCAACTATACGGAACACCTGACTATTCAGGTTGTACTAATTGGGCTTTAATCGACCAATATGTAGGTGAATTTCACTTGTCAAATATTAAAAACGGCTTCGCAGGAAGTTATTTTATTTCCTTTAATAATGGAGTACCAACAAGAGAAGAAAGAGTACAAGTAGAAAGACAAATAGCAGATAAGTTTTCAGGTCCGTCACAAGCAGGGAAAATGGTGCTTACATTTTCAGATAGTAAAGATAGAGAACCTACTATAACACCTATAAGCGTATCAAACGCAGACAAGCAGTATCTTGCCTTACAGGAATTACTGACTTCTAACATACTTACAGGACACAGGGTAACATCACCTATGCTTTTAGGAATTAAAGACAACACAGGGCTTGGAAACAACGCTGACGAACTTAATCAAGCGTTTGAAATATACCTTAATGCAGTTGTAAAGCCGTTTCAAGCACATATCTTAAAAGTATTGACTAAGATATTTGAAGTAAATAATATGAACCTTCCTGTATCTATAATTCAATTCACACCTGTTACAACTAAGTTTGATAATGAAACCCTTAAAGATGTAATGACGCAAGACGAATTAAGAGGTGAATTAGGGTTAGACCCATTAGAAATAGATGAAGAAGTGGCAAACGAGGAATTTGCAAAGGTAGGTAGTATGATTACTGACGGAGTTGAAATGCCTTTATACGACACAATAGAAGAAGCAGAAGCCGAAGCAGAAAGAATAGGTTGCAAAGGTCATCATGAGCATACACAAGATGGCAAAACTTTGTATATGCCTTGCGAAACACATGCAGAAATAAAAAACTTAAAAGAATGTCCTTTGTCAAAAGAAAACAAAACACCTACTGACAAAGAAATATTAAATTACATTGACAGTTTAGAATTAGAAGATGAAGTTAGTATAGAAGATGACTACCAATTAATTGACGAAGAAAAAGCACAAGACGAAAACCATAATTACGAATTTGCAACTACAATACCTAACCCAACAGGAAAAGAAGGAAAAGCAAATAAAGATAGAGCATTATTTAAGATAAGATATGTATATAGAGGTGGAAGACCTAAAACAAATACAAGAGAATTTTGCAAAACATTATGGAACAATCATTATAGCAGTTTGTTCGCAAGAGAGGATATAACAGGAATGAGAAATACTGAATTTGGTAGTTACAACATATTCAGATTTAAGGGTTCATACAACTGCCGACACTATTGGTTAAGGCGACTATATGTATTAAAGAAAGCCCCACGAAATATGACTATAAACGGAAAAGTATATCAAAAAGGTGATTACTTACCAAAAGAATTAAAAAACTATAAACCGAGAAACAAAGGTTATGTACCTTCTGATGCAGGAGTACCACCTTTGAATAGTAGAGAAAAAGAAGCAGGTAAAATTAACGATAAAGTTGTAAGATAATGGCGTATGTACTTTTTATATCAGAAAACAAACTAAAAGATAGCACGGCTATCGGTGGCAATGTAGATATGGAATTTATGCTTCCTTATATAAAGGTTGCACAAAAGAAGTATATTGAAACGAAATTAGGAACAGATTTGTTTGAAGCATTACAAACTAAAATTACAGCAGGTAGTTTGACAGGTGCTTATCAAACACTTGTAGACGATTATATTCAAGACGCACTTGTACATTTTGCTTTTTACGAATGTCTGCCGTTTCTAAGGTTCAAAGTATCAAACGGAAATATATATAGTAAGACAAGCGAAACAGGTACGGCTTTAAGCACAGAAGAAGCACAACACCTAAGAGAGGAAATAAGGAATACTGCCGAGTTCTACACACAACGCTTAATTGACTACATAAAAAACAACACATCAAGTTATCCAGAATACTCAACTTCAAGTGGTGCAGATATTACGCCTGATAGTGATGCTTATTATTCAGGAATGAATGTAGAAGTAGATAGACAAAGAAATAGGGGTATAACATTAGACGATTTCTTAACACCTGACTTACATATATGAGAAAGTACTATAAGGTAAAAGAAAAGAACGAAGTAGCATTAAAAAAATATTTGAAAAATGCCGATAAAAAAAGCAGCAACGGAAATTGCAGAAGTTGTAGGTGTAAACGCAACAATACTAAGCGTAACAACATTTACTAATTTAGAGTTATTTCTAAAAATCATATTGTTATTAATAACGATAGGATATACATTGAACAAATGGTATCACCACATAAAAAGAAATGGCAAGGATTAAAGTTACTGCATATCGTAAAAAAACTAAAAAAAAGCGTAAAGGCGTACATTCTAAAAACGCTTCTAAAAGTCAAACAAAATTCAAAAAGAAATATGTCGGACAAGGTAGGTAGTCATAGTAAATACTACTATGATAATTTAAGAAATTTAGACATTAAATATTTTAATCTATCAGAATTTGATTGTCCTTGTGAATTAGGTTCAGGTAAGAAAATGGATATAGATTTTCTACATAAACTTGACGAAGCAAGACATATAGCACAAATACCTTTCAAAATTAATTCAGGGTATAGATGTCAAGAATACAATGAGCAATTATTAAAAAAAGGATTAAAAGCATCTAAAAATTCATCACACTTAAAAGGATTAGCAGCCGATATAGGTTACAACGGAAGCAGGGAAAGATATTTAATACTTAACGCACTTATGCAAGTAGGTATTAATCGTATAGGAATAGCGAAGACCTTTATACATTGTGATGTTGATAACTTGAAAGATAAAAGCGTTATTTGGCTTTACTAATCAATAAATTTGCTTATTAATCAAAACTAAATATTATGTTAAAAGAATTTTTAATTTCTAAAATGATTGGCTCAAAGAAATTTTGGTATGCAGTTGCAGGTTGTCTTACGACAATACTTTCTGACAATTTAGGGTTAGACGCTACACAGACACAAAACATTCTGTATAGTATCGTAGCCCTTATATTAGGTACAGGAATGCAAGATTTTGGAAAAGAGAAGAAATAACAGGTATAGGTTAAAACCTAACGAAATAAAGGTTATTGAAGGTATGCGAATGGCTAAGCGTAATGTTTTAGTTATTGGCGACCTTCACGAACCTTTTTGCTTAGATGAATACTTAGATTGGTGCAAACAACAATATGTCTATTGGGGTTGTACTGATGTAGTTTTTATTGGTGATATTTGTGATAACCATTTTAGTTCTTTCCATGAAATTGATATTGAAGCAGAATATACAGGAAAGCAAGAACTTGAATATGCTATTAAAAGAATAGCAAGATGGTATAAAGCATTTCCTGACGCTACTGTTATTTTAGGTAATCACGACAGAATGATTATGCGAAAAGCACAAACTTCCTTAATACCTTCTAAATGGATTAAGTCCTACAAAGAAGTATTAGAAGTACCTAATTGGGAGTTTGTAGATAGATTAGAAATAGACGGAGTACAATATTTACACGGTGAAGCAGGAACGGCTCGTACAAAAGCAAAAAGTGATATGATGAACACAGTACAAGGACACTTACATACACAATGCTATATTGAACACTATGTAGGACAGAACTTCCGTATCTTTGCAATGCAGGTGGGCTGCGGAATTAATCACGATAGTTATGCAATGGCTTACGCAAAACGAGGTAAAAAACCTGCAATTGCTTGTGGTGTTGTATTAAATGGCAAAGTACCAATCAATTTATTAATGAGATTATGAAACTATCAGACGCTACTAAACTTACTATATTTTACTTTGTTCTTATACTAATAGTGCTTTATTTCGCAGTATAAGGACTTCTAACGAACTTTCTTTTATTTTAGGTGTAATACCCTTAAAGACACTTACAACTACTTATATTATTAACATATAGATTGTGAATAACTTTGTAAATATTTCTGTTAAAATGTTTGTGAATTAAAAAAAAGGTTGTATATTTGCCTTGTAATTAGTTCATTGAAATATTAGTAAAAGTAGATTTAACCAAAACGCAGAAATGTAATTGTTGGTCAAAGCAAAGTTATTTTATACCTCTACTCCAAACCCTTACCTTTTACTAATATTTTATGAACTATAATTATTAAAAACAAAAACAATGAGATTTGAAATACCAATAGTAAAGACAAAAGAAGAAAAACAAAGGTTGCTAAAATTGATGTATAATAATGAACACACAAAAGCAATAAAAGAAAATAACAAATTTAATAACTTAAAAAAACTAAAACAAAATGAAAACATTTGAGAACCTACAAGCCGAAGTAGAAAAATTAGGCGAACAATCAAAAAGCATTTCAGCAAAAATTGACTTAAAAGAAAGTTATAGAGGTATCAAAACCTTTGACGCTGATTTAGTAATGGATAAACTTAATCGTATAGCAACTGAGTACGAAAACCTTTCTGTTAAGTTTAATGGTTATTCAAAAGATAACATAAATAATAGTTCAAAGTATTGGGCTGAACAAGCAGACGCTAATTATCAAGCAAGTAAAGAAATACGAAATACTATGACTTATTTAATTCGTATGCAGAAGATAGAAAACAAAATTAACAACCTTCAAAATTATACAAAATGAATTACGAAAATTGGATAAGGGGTACATATCAAGGATATGATAACCCAACAGAAAACACAACAGAACAAGAATGTTGTAAAGAATGTGGCGAAGAACTTGAACTATACGAAGGTGATATGCTTTGTTATTCTTGCGAAGTTTGTGATGATTGCAAAGATTACAAAGAATGTTGCGATTGTTCTACACACTCAGAATGTTGTGGTGCAAAGATTATAGAAAATACTGATTTGTGTTCAGATTGCAAAGAGCATACAGGAATAGAAATAAACTAAAACTAAAACAATGAAAAGAAAAACAAAAGATGATAAAAAAATATTTGTTAGCATAATTAAAACAAATACAACTTATGCAGAAGTAAGGTAATAACTATGGAAACAATAATAGCAACTACAATTTTTTTAATACTTTTATACAAAAAACTAAGCAAATGAAATACAAGAACTTACACGATATAAATACTTTTCAATGCCATAGAAACGATGTTTATTTAACAGGAAAAGATGAAAACGGAAAAGACATTACAATTGTATTTAATACCATTGAGTTATTAGAATGGTTAAATACAAAGCACATGAAAGAAGAAGCAATTAAATACATACAAGACATAGGGCAAGACGAAAACCTAAAATAGAGTAGTCAACACTTAAATAATTAAATTATGAAAACAAGCAAAGTAAAAAGAGTAACAGGTAATGGTACTTGGGAAGGCAAATTTGGAATGATGTACAAATTTGAAGTAGAATTTGAGAATGGCGATTGTGGTGAGTACAGTAGTAAAAAGGAATTTCAAACTAAATTTATAGAAGGTGAAGAAGCCAACTATGAATTTATAGACGGCAAATATCCAAAAGTAAAACCTTACTACGCACCAGCAGAAAGTAACGGACAACCTATTAACTACAAAAAAGATGACAATGTACAGGACTTAATTGTTAGACAAAGTAGTTTGAAAGCAGCAGTTGATTATTGTAGAGGTAATGATTGTAGTCCTGAGCAAGTTTGTTTAACTGCACAAATATTTGCAGATTGGGTAAATGGAAAAGAAACTATTAACGAACCTAAAAAACAAGGAAATGACTTACCTTTCTAATATAACAGACAAAGAAAAGTTTATGGATATTTGCGACCTTACTACTCAGTTAGTAGGGCTTCGCAAAGGTTCGTTATCTTTTAAGTCAAGGAAACTTGAATTACAATTACCGAGATTAGTAGCAGCAAATATTGGGCGGCTTTCTTTTATACATCAAAGAGTTATTGCAGATGTACTTAATAGAGATAGGAGTTTGATATACCACTACGAGCATAAGCACGGCTCTAATTATTCTACTTGGCGAGAGTATAGAGAAATGTTTAATAAGGTTTATACTGCTTACAATGAGATAAATGGTGCTAAAACTACATTTGACGATAGCAAAACTTTGAAAAGGCACTTGTTAGATTTTACACAAGAAGATAGACCACAACAAGTAGAAATACTTGTAAGGTCTGGAAAAGTCGGCTGCACATTAAAAACTTCTTACGCACAATTTTCTAAAATGCTTAAAAATATTAGATTTGCTTTGACAGATTACAATCATTCAATAGAAGTAAATTTATTATGAAACACTTATTAAGCAGTACCGCATTTTTAGTAGTGAATAAAGAGTTAGCCAAACAAATAGGGTTGAATGAAACAGTCCTATTGGCTGACTTAATATCAAAAGAACAATACTTTAAGGAAAAAGAATATTCTAATTATGAAATGGGCGGTTGGTTTTTTAATACTGCAAAGAACATTCAGGACGATACAACTTTAACTTCACATCAACAAAGAAAAGCAGTTAAGAACTTAAAGTCGTTAGGTATTATAGAAACTAAACTTATAGGAATACCTGCTAAACAACACTTTAAGATAAACGAAAACAAGTTGTTAAGTTATTTCACAACAAGTTATTCAAAAAGCGAACAACAAGTTGTTAAAAAAACGCAAACTATTAATAAGAATAAAGAAATAACAATAAAAAATAATATATCTATAAGGGAAAAGTTTGTTTCAGAAGTTATGGAATTAGATTATCCAAAAGAACTTAAAATAGATTTTATAGAGTATTGGTGCGAGGGTACAAAAAATAAGATGAGGTGGCAAAAGCAACCGACATTTGATATATCTTTGCGACTTAAAAGGTGGCAAAGAAATCAAAAGAAATGGAACAAAGGACAATCAAAAATAGATAGTCAAATAAACGAATACATTAAAGGAAAAGAATTTTTATGAAAGTAGAAGATATATACGATTTGATTGCTAAAACTTCAATAGAGTTAGGTTACAATACAGACGGCAAATCAATGGCTGCACTTGCTAAAATATTTTTTGAAGATTTACAAACAGATAAAAGAATAAGAAGAATGAACTTAGAGCAGGTACAAATGGCTTTTAGGTTAGGTGTTAGATATTCAAAAGAACAACAATATCTTAACATAACTACATTTTACAGGTGGTGCTTTCAGCACAAAGAACGAATAAATGAAGCAATCTATCAAGTAGAAACACTTAATCAAAACCCTAACGAATTAGAATATTATCCTAAAAACTTATTGAAATGATTGAATTTTTAAGACACTTCACAGGACTATGTGGTGAGCCACACCCCAGTTTATTAACCTTATTAATGGGAACTCCTGTACTTAGTTACATACTATATAAATATAAAAAGAAAACAAAATGAAGATATTAACAATCGTATGGTTATTAGTTATTGTTGCTTGTATATTGGAAGCAATATTTTGTACTAAGTTTGTAGATGACGATTTTGAATGATTTGGAAAGAATTGAAATATCCTAAATGCTTTGTACAATTAGCAGACGAATTGGCAACACTAAGAACAATGCATTCAAAACATATTTACAAAAAGGGTACAGAAAAATACAGGGGTGAAAAAGAACACAAAATATCTATGCTTGGTATTTTAGCCGAGTTAATAGCAAGACATTACTTAGACAATGGAGATAACGAAATAAAAGTTGCACCATTAGTAGAAGAAAATCCAATAGTTGAAGCAGATATTATATTATATGGTGTAGGCGAAAAGTATTTAATAGATGTTAAAGGTGTAAAAAAATCAGCAGAATATTTGCGAGTTAATTATTCTGCACAAAACAATCCTAATAAAAAAATAACTCACTATATGTTTGTTCAAATAATAAGCAGAACAAAAGCAAAGTATTGCTGGTTAAGCAAAGACAAAATAAATTCTTGGGAAATTGCAGATAGCACATACACAAAAGTTTATAGAAAGAAAATAAATGAAAAAGCCAATATCTAAACTTAAAAAAGAGTTAGACAAATGGTTCAGTTTGTTTATTAGGTTAAGGTTTGCAACAAAAGAAGGTGCTTGTCAATGTTTTACTTGTGGAAAAGTTGCACACTATAAGAAAATGCAATGCGGACACTTTCAAAGTAGACGACATCACGCTACGAGGTGGAACGAAACGAACTGTCAAGTACAATGTGTTAAATGTAATATGTTTGAGCAGGGCGAACAATTTAAGTTCGGACTTAGGTTAGACAATAAGTTTGGTGGTGGTACTGCACAAGAATTAGAATTTTTATCTAATCAAATTACAAAAGTTAGTCGTAGTGATTATGAAGAAAAGATAAGTTATTACAAAGGAGTTGTTAATAAATTGAAAAAGGAAAAAGGAATAGAATAAAATTATCATTAAATTTGGCGAATGATAAAAGCAATAGGTATCAATAGAGAACACGAAAACATTTTAGATACTTATATAATAACAGTTTGCGAAAGCATGAAAGAAGTAGCAACACAAAGCAAATACAATAATTTTTTAGATGTTGTAGATATAATTATTAAGTATCATAACGAATACGGAGATAAAAAGTTAGGTGCTTATTCAGATTTTATGTCAATAATTCCTACAAACTTGACAAGTTGTTTTAGTGGGTTTTTAGCAGGTGTAGAAACAACTAAAAATCGTGCTGCTTGTAGGGCATATAAAACTTTACTTACAGAATTAAGTCACAAAATTATTGATGACTTAGAACAATTAAAGATTGAAAAAGATTGATAAAATATACAAACTAATTGCAGACAACAGAAGTAGATTTGTTGCAGTAGCAGAACGCTATACTGACGACAAGAATGTAATTGACGAAGTAGTGCAGGAACAGATGTTATATTTTATGCAGATGAACAAACAAACCCTTACCGACATATATGACAAAGACGGATTAGAAGGATTAGTAAAGTATGGCGCAGTTGCTATTCACCGAGCAATAACAAGCAGTAGAAGTACATATTACTATAAATACAGGAAATACTATACAAAGATTGACGGAAGTTTTAATACTACATTTTACAATGACACAGGCAACTTACAACCTACAAAAGACATATCACAAATTCCTGATGTTATAGACGAAAGCATATACAAGAAATTAGCAATAGAAAAGATTGAACGAGAATTAAAGAAAATGTATTGGTACGACAAGAAAGTGTTTGAGGTATATTACAACGAAGGACATACGCTTGATAGTTTAGCAAAGAAAACAGGAATAAGCAGAAACTCTTTATTCAGCACAATAAAGAAAGTAAGAACGAAACTTAAAGAAATATTAGATAGTGAAATATTTTACGAGTAATGAAATACGAAAGGAACGGCTTGATATATGTAAATCTTGCGAACACTATTTTAAGCCAACAGGAACTTGCAAGAAGTGTGGTTGCTTTATGCGAGTTAAAACGACATTAAGTTTTACAGAATGTCCGATAGGTTTATGGAAAAGCACAAAAGAAATAGAGCAGCCAAAAGAAGTACCAACACACTTAGTAAAAGAAGTATTAGAAATTATGCCTGATTTACAAAAAGGACAAGCGAAAGACCACGAAACAAAAGCAAAATTGATTGAACTGTACAATACAATCTACGGAACGAATTACAAAGTAACAACTAATTGTAGCAGTTGCCTTAATTCAGTATGGAAGGGAATTACTGCAATCTATAATAAAAACAAATGAATTACAAAACAATTAAGTGGGTATTAAAAAACCACATTAAAAACGGAGTAAAGTCGTTATGGACTTGGAAGGACAATAACTTTACTTGTATATATCAAAACTATGCAAGTACAGATAAAATCTACACACCTGAAAACCTATTAAAAAAATTAGAAGATGAGGTACAAGTGTGATATTTGCGGAAACGAAATTGAACTAAACAAATACACTTTTGTTTTTAGGAACAATAAGTTAAGAAACAAAGACGCTTATTGTTGCGAACAGGAAATGGTTTGTCTTACAGAAAACAAAGGTATGCCTACAATAATAAGAAACGAATACACACAAGAAGACAGGATAATACAACACAAGGCAAACCAAAGAGAAAGACGCTTAAAGAAAGACGGCTACGATAAACACAACCCTGACGACAAACCACCTAAAAGAAGGATAAAATGATTAAAGTAATAAACGGAAATAGCATAGAAGAACTTAAAAAATTTCCTGATAATTATTTTGGTTCGGTGGTAACTGACCCCCCTTATGGGCTTTCTTTTATGGGTAAGAAATGGGATTATGATGTGCCGAGTGTAGAACTATGGAAAGAAGTTTTTAGAGTATTAAAAGAGGGCGGACACTTATTAGCATTTGCAGGAACAAGAACGCAGCATAGAATGGCAGTAAACATAGAAGATGCAGGATTTGAAATAAGAGATATGATTGCTTGGGTGTATGGTAGTGGTTTTCCTAAAAGTCATAACATAGGTAAAGCAATAGATAAAAATGGTGGCAATAACAATTTGGTAAATGAAATATCTGTACAATTAAAAAAGGCAAGAGAAAAAAGGAATATATCATTAAAAAAAGCAGATGAAATGTTTTGTAATGGAACAACAAATTATAGTTGGTACGAGGGCAGACCACAAGGACAAAGATTGCCTGATGATAAAACTTTTGAAAAAATTGCAAATGAATGGGAAGAATTAAAAGAATTAAGCGATTTGGTAAAACAAGCAGAAAGAAAAGTAATAGGAAAACAAACTAATATAGCAAATAAGGGAAACGAAAATACAGGGCGTTATCAATGGAATACAAAAGGACAAAAAAGAAAAGAAACTATTAATATAACAATTCCATCAACAGAACAAGCGAAACAATGGGAAGGTTGGGGAACAGCATTAAAACCAGCATTAGAACCTATTACAATGGCACGAAAACCTTTTAAGACAAGTGTAGCAGAAAATGTATTAAAGAATGGAGTAGGTGGTATTAATATAGATGGGTGTAGGGTTGGTAGTGAAACTATAAAAGGACAAAAGGCAGGACAGGGCTTTAATAATGTAAAGGGTTTTGGAGTAAATACAAAAAAAGGAAATGAGAAAGCAAAAGAATATATTTCAGAAGATATAAAGGGCAGATTTCCTGCTAACTTTATACACGATGGAAGTGATGAAGTAAAAGATTTATTTCCTGATAGTGAAAGTAAAGGAAATAGAAAAGGAATAATTAAAGATGTAAAATCAAGAAGTTGGAAAAACAAAAGTATAAAGGGTATTGCTAATACAGATTACAACGACAAAGGAAACGCAAGTAGATTTTTCTATTGTGCAAAAACAAGTAAGCAAGATAGGAATGAAGGGTTAGAAGATTTTGAAGATAAAAAAAGCCAATTAAATAGTGGTGGAATTGAAAGAAAAATATCAGTAAAAAAAAGATTAGAAAAAAACGGAAATAATACGCCTACAACAAAAAACATTCATCCAACAGTAAAACCTACTGATTTAATGAGATACTTGGTAAGATTAGTAACACCTAAAAATGAAATAGTTTTAGATTGCTTTATGGGTTCAGGTTCAACAGGAAAAGCGTGTGCATTAGAAGGATTGAGTTTTGTAGGAATAGATTTAGACAAAGATTATTGCAAAATTGCGAAAGCAAGAATAGACAAAGCATTAGAAGATAAAAGAATTATGGATAGTCAAATTAAATTGTTTTGATAAGAAGCGAAAGACAGAATAAGTATTATTGGAAATGTATCGTCAAGCCGTTATGCGACTTTACAGGTTATCATAAATGGGAAATGCACGAACAACTTAAAAATATGTTTTTACTAAACACTACAAAAGAATTAGATAAACAAGAGTTTAATCAATACTGTGAAGAAATAAGGGCTTGGGCTTCTATTGATTTTGATGTACATCTTAAAGCACCAAACGAATACTAACTTTTTCTATTATAGAACATGGATAAACGAACAGAACGAACACAAGACAATAAAACACTATTGTTAAAAGCATTAGAAAAATCATTAGGTATTGTAACCGAAGCGTGTCAGAAAACAGGATTAAGCAGAACACAACATTACAAGTGGTACAAAGAAGATGAAGAATATCGTAAAGCAGTACAAGAAATAGACGGAATGTTTATTGACTTTGCAGAAACACACCTTAAAGAACAAATAGAAAAAGGTTCAACACCTGCTACTATCTTTTACTTAAAGACAAGAGGAAAGAAAAGGGGTTATGGTGATAGTTTAGATATTACAAGTAATGACGAACCTATAACAATAGAATTTAACATTGAAAGTAAAACCGATACTAACGGATAAACAAGCACTTGCGTTTGAATACCTAAAAGACGAAGAAACTAACGAGATACTTTTTGGTGGTGGTGCTGGTGGTGGTAAGAGTTGGTGGTTATGTGCAGCAATAATATCTAACTGCATAAAGTATAAAGGTATTAGGGCTTTAATTGGTAGAAGTGTATTGTCAGTTTTGAAAACTACTACACTTAATACTTTCTTTGAAGTTTGCGGACAATGGAACTTAACAACACCTAAACACTACACTTACAATGCACAAACAAATATCATTTCTTTTTACAATGGTTCTGAGGTCATTCTTAAAGACCTTTTTAATTATCCTTCTGACAGGAATTTTGACAGTTTGGGTTCTTTGGAATTATCTATCGCTGGAATTGACGAATGTAATCAAATTACCGAGAAAGCAAAACAAATAGTTAGTAGTAGAATAAGATACAAGTTAGACGAATATAATCTTGTACCTAAATTACTATTAACTTGCAACCCTTCAAAGAATTGGTGCTACACAGAATTTTACAGACCTGCAAGAAATAAAGAACTACCTAAACACAGAAAGTTTATACAAGCGTTAGTAGATGACAATAGAAACATATCTAAACACTACAAAGAACAATTAAGTAAGTTAGATAGGTTAAGCAAAGAAAGGTTATTATTTGGAAATTGGGAATATGACGCAGCAGACGATAACCTTATTCTGTACGACAAGATAGTTGATTTGTTTAGTAATCAAGCACAATTAGGCGAAAGGTATATAACTTGTGATGTTGCGAGGTTCGGACAAGACAAAACTGTAATAATGTTATGGAATGGATTACAAGTAGAACAAATACAATCTTACGCTAAGTCAAGCATAACAGAAGTGGCAAAGGCAATACAGGACTTACAATTTAAGAACGAAGTAAAAAGGGCAAACATAATTATAGACGAAGATGGTGTAGGTGGTGGTGTAGTTGATATGTTGCCGAGTTGTAGGGGGTTTGTAAATAATAGCAGACCGCTTAAAAACGAAAACTATCAGAACCTAAAAACACAATGCTATTACAAACTTGCTGAAAAGATAAACAAAAACGAAATAGGAATAACTACTAACGATATAATGATTAAGCAATACATTATTGAAGAACTTGAACAAGTTAGAAGTAAGAACGCAGATAGAGATACAAAGTTGCAAATAATACAAAAAGATGTTATTAAAAACTTAATAGGTAGGTCGCCTGACTTTGCAGATAGTTTGGCTATGCGAATGTACTATGAAATAGATAGCAACTACGGAAGGTATTTTGTACAGTAAAAGAAAAAAGCCGTACCGAGCGGTACGACTAATTTCATAACTAAAACATTTAAGAAAACGCAAATAAAACAATATTAAACTAAATATCCAAATTTTCTATTATTAAATATGAAAGTCAAAGTTAAGAAGGAAGGAAAGTTAAAAACCTATAAAATTGTTGATAGTTGGAAAGATGTAACATTAGAGAAATGGCAGCAGTTAACATTAGGTAAAAAGAAGTCAAAGACAAAAGAAGCAAAAGAAACAATTAAGGCACTATCAACTTTGCCTATTAAGTTAGTAGAAGAAATGTCTTTGTCAGATGTTGCAGCGATATTTGAAAAATTATCAAACCTGCAAATACAAGGTAAGTTAAAAAAGGTCTTTGAAATAGACGGCATAGAATACGGATTTCTTCCTGACTTGGACGAAATAACCTTAGGCGAATGGGCTGATATTGAACATTACATTAAGGACGGAATAGACAAGAATATGCACAAGATAATGGCTGTTCTGTTTAGACCTGTAACAAGTAAGGAAGGTAAGATGTATTCAGTTCAAGCGTATAAGGACGGAAGGGAACGAGCAGAAAAGTTTAGAAAGAAAATGAACGCAGAACAAGTACAACAAAGTTTGGTTTTTTTTTGGAATTTAGGGAACGAACTATTGACAACTTTGCCGCTATTTTTAATGGAGAAGATGAACAAGATACAAGCGGAAATGAATTTGGCGAAAAGTGGGGCTGGTTCGGAGTAATGTACAGATTAACATGTGGCGACTTTTCAAAATTAGAGTTCATAACTGAAAGACCTTTATTAGAAGCATTAACTTGGTTGTCTTACGAATTAGATTTGAACGAAACACAAAAAGTAAAATTAAATGGCAATAGATAGTATAAGGTACAAAACTTACAACAATGTAATAGATACAATAAAGTGCGTAGGCGAAAAGCACTTTCAAATACAAGCAGTAACAACAGGCGACATATTTGATATAGACCTAAACAAAAACACTTTATTTCCTTTGTTGCATATCAACACAATAAATGTAAACGCAAGTAAAGGACAACTACAACATAACTTTCAATTGGTTGTAGCGGATATTGTAGAACCTGACGAAAGCGAAAACGAGCAAGAAGTATTAAGCGACACACTTTCTATTATGTTAGATATTATAGCAACTTTCAGAAGTGGTAGCACATTGTATTTATCAAGTGCATCAGCAGGACAAGAAGCAAGATACTTTACGGCAGATGACTTTACAATAGAACCTTTTACAGAACGCTTTGACAATACATTAGCAGGTTGGACTTTGAACTTGCCTATTGTTATTGAATGGACCTACGACACTTGCGAAATACCAACAGCAACAGATATATGCTTAAAATAAAAATAGGAAAATTAACAATACAACTAATACCACCAAAAATAACTTATGAAATATAACGATTTAGTAGACAAATTAGACGATATAAGCATAGAACTCGAAAGTTATAACGATTACCCTCAATCAGCAACAAACAACGCTAAGAGGGCAATTAAATGGAAAGAAGAAAACGGCACAGATTGTGGTACAAGAGTAGGTTGGACGAGAGCAGGACAATTAGCAAGAAGGGAAAACATAAGTAGAGATACAATAGCACGAATGGCATCTTTTAAGCGACACCAACAAAATAAAGATGTACCTTATTCAGAAGGTTGTGGGGGTCTAATGTGGGACGCTTGGGGTGGTACAAGTGGTATAGAATGGGCAATAAATAAATTAAAACAAATAGACAAAAAATAATTATGGCAGATTTAACAGTAACAATTACAGAAAGCGTAACTATTAATGGTGCAGTTAGGGGTTCAACTAACGAACTTACTACTTCTGACATTGTAGACACCTTTGAAAGAACAGTAACTTGTACGCATAGTGAAACTACAATAGTTGCAGAATTTGGTGCTACACCACACGCAGCAGGTAGTAACTTAGACAGGGACAATGTAAAGTATTTTAGGATTACTAACTTAGATAGCACTAATGAATGTGAAGTAGCATTTGTAGGTTCAGCAACTTTGTATCAAGTAAGGTTAAGAGCAGGTGCATCACATATACTTTGTAATGGTGATGACATTCTTTTAGCAGAAGCAGATACAAGTCCTTCATTTGGAACATTAGAAGATTTAGCATCAGTACAAGTTAGACCTATTACTTCTAACAATATTCAAGTAGAAGTATTTGCAGCGTCAGTATAGTGGCTAAGTTAAGAAAAAACAATTTAGAAAAGTATCTACGACAATTTGCGAAAAATATAATAAGAAAAGGTAAGCAGATATTAAAAGCAAAGGGTAAGGAAGGTAAATTAAGCAATAGTTTGAACTATCGGCTTGAAGCAACTAACAATGGCTACAATTTAGTTTTCAAAGGTGCTGACTACGCTGCTTTTGTAGATAAGGGTGTTTCAGGTACTAAAACAACAAGAACTTTTTACAATATAGACGGAAAGCGTAAGAGAAGTCCTTTTAGATATAAACCAGGAGTAGGTAATTCACCTAATATAGGTGCGTTAGAAAAGTGGATAAGTAGAAAAGGAATTAAAGGTAGAGATAAAGAAACAGGAAGGTTTATTAAGACAAAAAGTTTGGCTATGTTATTTTCAAAGTCAATACAAAGAAAAGGACTTGCAGCAACTTCTTTCTTTTCAAAACCAATGAGTATAGAACTTGAAAAATTAGATACTGAATTGTTAAACAATTTTAAGACAGACATAATAACACATTTTGAAACAATAGAGTTATGAACATAATACAACAACCACTATACAAGATGTTAGCAGTAGATGACGAAATTATTTTTGTTGTTGAAGATACAAATATAGTAGCAAATAAAGTAAAAGTAAAATATGTAGCAGAAGTATATGTAAGTAGTCAAGCAGGTAATCCATTTTGGTTAGGACATCCTTCTACTGCAAAGGTAGCAACACTTAAAGTAGTACCTAACAATGCAGGTACAGGTATATTTGATTTCAGTAGAATATTAGAAGCGTATGTAAGCCCTGATTATTTAGGCGGTTATACAATTACTGCAAGTAATGTTGATTACTTTACACAATACAATCAAGTTGACTTTTCAGACACTACGCCACATTCAATACACCAAATAGACAAATGGAGTACAAACAGAAATTCAGTTAGATTAGTTGGCTTTAAGTTTTATATGGAATTTGCAGATGACTTTTCTTCTGCTTTACAAAACACAAGTAGTAATTTTCTAAACTCAGACAATTTTTATATACACAACGCAACAAGGCAAGAAGATGATACACTTGCTATTGATAGCACAACAGGAAACTTTGGCTACAATTATCACTTTAATAATTATGTACTTAACGGTGGTACTGCAAATGGTAAGTTCTTATCAAACGCACCGACTACACAATACATAGGCGAAAATGATTTTTGTACTCTTGGTCTTTTTGCTCAATCAGATAGTGGACTAACTGCTTTAAGTGCAGGAAGTAGGTTAGGGTATTTTGTAGGGTTAGTAGGAACAATACCAAAAATAAGACAGATAAACATACAATTCTACTATAATGGAAGCACAACAGGTAGTGCAATTACTTATCCTTATGACCACGCTAATGGAAGTGTTACATTTAATACAACTAACCCAAAAGCACAATTACAATATGTAGGTGTTGGAACGGCTAACATACAGGGTGCAGGGGGTTCTATTCCTGCAAGTTGGGACTATTATACAGTTGAAGCACAAGCAGATAATGGTTTTGGTAGTTACATAACAGTTGGTTCTACATACAAATTCTACAAACAAGAAGTTTGCAAAGGATTTGAAAAGTTTAGATTATGTTGGTTAAATAGATTAGGCGTTTGGGACTATTACAACTTCACTAAAAGAAATGTACGAAAAGTAAATTCTAAAAAAGAAACCTATCAACAATTAAAAGGAAGTTGGAATGAAAGAAAATATAAAAAATACGGACATCAAGGCGGCAGTAAAACTTTTGTAGCAAACGCAAAAGAAATGATAACATTACAAACTGACTTCATAACAGAAGAAGAAGCGGCTTGGTTAGAAGAACTATTTACAAGTCCTGATGTATTTGTGTTGCAAGAAAGAAGTACAGATACTTCAAGTGGAACAATTAAGAATTTAGTAAATAAATATGTACAACCTTGTGTAGTAACAACTTCAAGTTATACAAGAAAAACAACGGCAAACGATAAATTGAAGCAATACACAATAGAAATAGAAATGTCGCATAATAAACGAATACAAAAAGCATAGATGTCAGTACAACTAATTTTATACCCACAAGACAATAACGGATATGCCTTTACTACTCAAAGTATATTTAACGAATATGTATCACAAGGTAATTTTTCTGGTGGTTTTTTAGGCACACCTTTTCAAACAGGTTCAACAAAACCTATCCACGCAGCAATGTTGAACAACTTACCTACAACTTCTTTTCGTGGCTTTCACACATCTGCAACTACTACTTGGGCTGCTTCAAGCGTACCTACAATAACATCAGCAGGTTTAACATTATTTGGTAGTACAAGTTCATCACTTAGTAGTACAGGGGTGTATCAATTAATTAATGGGCTTACAGCAGGTGCAAGTTATGAAATTACAATAACTACTTCTTCAACTATGCCTACATTAAACTTTTTAGTAATAGGTAATAGATTCCATACAAATTGGAACGCAACAGGTGGTTTGTCTTATAGTAATTTAGGTGGGCAATCTGCACAAATAAAAAACAATAGCCACATAGTAAATGGTGAAATTAAACACACCTTTACTGCATTAGGAAGTCCGACATACGAAGTTCTATGTTTAGAATGGTTAGGCAAGAATAACAACAATTTTGTAATAACAAATATATCAATAAAAGAAACACAACAATCTGCACCACAAATAATAACTGACTTAGCAGACGGACAAGTTATTTGCGACTTATACGAAGAAGAAGCAATACCTTTAAGTTTAAGTATTGACGACTTTAAGAATGTAGCAGAAAAAGTACAATCATATTCAAAGGACTTTCATTTACCGAACACAAAACGAAACAACAAGATATTCGGACATATATTTGATGTACAAAGAACTACAACAGGTTTTGCTTTTAACCCTTACTTAAAAACAAGAGCAGTATTAAAAGAAGATAGTTATTTACTATTTGAAGGGTTTTTACAACTTATAGATATAAACGACAAAGAAGGTGAAGTAAGTTACAATGTAAATTTATATTCTGAATCTGTAACGCTAAAAGATGTACTACAAGACAAAACTTTTGCAGATATTGACTTTACAGAACTGCAACACGATTATACAATTACAAACATAAAAAATAGTTGGGATGATAACACAGGACTTGACTTAGCACAAAACTTAACTACTTCTTCTGCTGCTTACGATAGCAGTATAGGGTTAGGAAATACAAATGTGTTGAAATATCCTTTTGTAAATTGGCGAGGTGATTTTAGTATAGACAGTTCAGGTAATATAGGGTTGACAGATTTAGAACAAGTGTTTAGACCTTTTATACAAGTCAAATACTTACTGCAAAGAATAATACATGAAGCAGGGTTTCAATTTACTTCTAACTTTTTTGATACTACCGATTTTAAGAAATTATATATGGACTTTAATTGGGGTCAAGGGTTAGGTAGTAGTGAAGTGTTTGAGAGTTTTCAAACTAATAACAAGTTAGAAACAATAGTATATGCAGGAACATCTTTTACAGAATTAGAAATAGGTAATGTTGTATCAGAAAATCCAACAGGAATATCAGGTACATATTTATCAGGAAACACTTTAACTGCCACTAACAACAATACTACTGTTTCAATAAATTATGCTGTATTGTTGTACAATAAAAGTAGTTCTAATAAAACATTAGATATTGAATGGCAACATTATGACGCAAGTACAGGAAATACAACTTCAATAGATATTTACTCAAATTCAAGTTTTGCAGCAGGTGGTTTTAAGTCCTATAACGGTTATTTAACAAGGTTATTAGACACTAACGATACTTTGAAATGCGTTTTTAAGTCAGATGTTGCTAATAAAGTTTTACAGGGAAATTTAACAACTGTTTCATTAGACGGAACAAGTACCATTACAGTACCGAGTTTGTTTTTTTATCAATTATCTTCTGTACAAACTGCTGCTTCAAGTTTATTGCACTCTATAAGGGGTGAAGTAAATCAATACGAATTTTTTAAGGGTATTATGACTATGTTTAATTTGGTAGTCATTAAAGAAAACGAGCAACTAAGAATAGAACCTTATTCAGATATTTTCATAAACAACTCAGATAGCACTCAACATAATTGGACGGACAAAGTAGATGTATCAGAAATAAACTTAAAGCCGTTAGAACTTAAAAGAATGGTAAAACTAAGATATGAAGATGATGATAGCGATTATTCGTTAAATGTCTATAAAAAAGCAACAAGCGGTTATCTTTACGGAACAAAAGAACTTGATGGTTCAACGGCAGTAGGCAATCAAATATCAAGTTTAACAGGTGAAGAAGAAATAATTGCTACACCTTTTGCACCTACATTAATAAGACCTGCTACTGAATTATTTGACGCTGAACTTACTATACCACATATTTATTCAGGTAATGATGACGGAACTGAGTTTGAAGATTTTGAAAACTTACCGAGAATACTTTACAATGTAGGTGTCAAGACACTACCTAATAAAACATATTTTGTGCCTGCTCAAAATGGTGCAGCAGCAATTAATTCAGAAGATGAATTTTTGCAGTTTGCACACTTATCAGAAATACCTACAACAACAAGTACAATAGATTACAATTTTGAAAGCAGACAATTAATACAACCGATAGGTGGTTCTCCTATTGATAATTTGTATCAAACATACTATTCGCCTTATTATGATGAACTATACAACCCTGATACAAGAGTAATGACAATGAAAGTAGATTTAAGTCCTGCTGATATTGAGAATTTTAGATTTTACGATACTGTCATTATTAAGAATCGAGAATACCGAGTTAATAAAATAGAATACAAGCCGAATACTTTGGCAAAAGTTGAATTTATACTTATACCGTAATGGAATACAAAAAAGGATATACAATAAAACCAAAAGAAGTTTTAACGAATGGCGAAGTTATTTTTACAGACGGTACAAATGATGTTAGGTCAAATCAAATAACTTGCGAAGCATACGGCTACAAATGGGGTACAAAAAGTCAGAAGTGCTATGCTTATAGACATAATTCAAAAGTACATACATCTTTTAGAAATACAACAAATCAAAGGCAAGGTTCACAAAATAAAACAGAAAGAGATACAATATCAACTATAATAAACGGAAACGATAACATAACAAAAGGAACAAACAAGAACAATTTAATAAATGGCGAAAATAATACATTAAATTCAGGATTAAGCAATACAGTAATATTTGGAAAAAATGCAAATGTATTAAATTCAGGGCAATTTACAATAGGTGGGGGTGCTGGTTATTCAAGTTTTCCGTTAGGTAATAAACAAACTTCTATAATTCAGTTAGGTGGTGTTACAACTGATAATACTGCTACTAATTTAGCAATATTTGGCAACACAGGTGCAAATGAGTACGACAGATGGATTGAATATCAAAACAATTGTGTATTTGCATTTGAAGTAAAAGTTATAGGGTTGTGTTATGGTGGTTCAAGTGGAACGGCAGGACATTATGTTTATCAAGAAATAAAAGGTGCAGCAGTAATTACTAACGGATATACACCTACCTTTTCACAATCAACTACAACAATAGCAAGTAGTGGTACAACAGGTTCAGCAGTTATGGCTCACGCAGGTCTTGACCCACATATAACAGTAAAAGTAACAGGAACGACAAATGTAAGTATTGAATGGTTTGCTTCTGTTCAACTTACAGAAAATAAATTAAATAGCGTAACATTTTAAGATATGGCAGACAAAGAATTAATATTAAATGTAAAAACAGATATTTCTGACGCAGCAAAAGATACAGAAAAACTAACAAACGAATTAAAAGATACTAATAAAGAAGCAAAAGAAAGTATTGGCAACTTTCAAATAATGGGTGTATCTATAAATGGCTTAAAAACTGCTTTTAAGTCAGCAGCAGGGCAAGCAAAGTTATTATTCGGCTCAATCAGGGCAGGTTTATTAAGTACAGGTATTGGTGCTTTACTTGTTGCTTTTGGTTCATTACTTACATTTTTTTCAAAAACTAAAATAGGTGCAGAACTATTAGAAAGAACTCTTGCAGGGTTAGGTGCAGCAGTTAGTGTTATAGTAGATAGAGTATCTAAGTTTGGTGGCGCAATAGTAAAACTATTTCAAGGTGATACAAAAGGTGCTTTACAAGATGTCAAAGGTGCTTTCAAAGGTATAGGTGATGAAATACAAAGGGAAGTAGATTTAATGATTGAGTTAAAAAGGCAATCACAAGAATTAAGAGATAGCGAAAGAGATTTAAGAGTAGAAACTGCTGAAAGAAGGGCAGAAATAGAACAACTTAAATTAATTGCAGAAGATTTAACAAAATCAGAAGAAGTACGGTTAGAAGCAGCACAAAAAGCATTTGATATAGAAAATGAATTATTAGATAAAAGGGTTGCAAACGCAGAAGAAGCAGTTAGAATACAAAAAGAACAAAACAAAACTTCTGAAAGTTTAGAAGAAGATTTAGACAAGTTAGCAGATTTAGAAGTTGCCTTAGCAGACATACGAGCAGAAAGTACAACTAAACAAATTGAACTTAACAACAAAATTAATGGTATAAAAAGGGAAGCAGAAGCAAAAGAAATACAAGCACTAAAAGATTTAATTGCATTAGACAAAGAAAGAGTAGGTACATTAGAGCAAGTGGCTACTACATTTGAACAATCAATGGATAAGCAAATGGATAAAATAGGTGAGTTATTTGTTGCAACAGAAATTGATTTTGAAAAGAAAAAAGATATAGAAATGTCTTTGCAAGAACTTTCAGAAAAACGAGTAGAATGGGCTGCTATGTCTGAAAATGAAAGGTTAATGTTAGCAAAACACACTCTTAACAACCTTACTACAATAATGGGAGAGGAAAGTAAGGCAGGAAAAGCAGCAGCAATAGCAGCAACTACAATAGACACTTATCAATCTGCAACTGCTTCTTACAAGTCGTTAGCAGGTATACCTGTTGTAGGTCCTGTTTTAGGTGGTATTGCAGCAGCAGCAGCAGTAGCATCAGGGTTAGCAAATGTTAGGGCGATTGCTTCGACAGGTGAAGGTGGGGGTTCAGTACCTTCTGCACCTAACACACCATCAGTAGCAGCACCGAGAACAGAACTTACAGGTGGTGCATTTACATTAGAAGGCGGTATAGAACCTGAACCTGCAAGAGCATTTGTAGTATCTGACGATATAACAAATAGTCAAAACAAGTTAGCAAATATAAGGCGAAGAGCCACAATATAAAATAAACAAGAATTTAATCTATTATACATTATGAAAAAGAAAAAAACAAGAATTGTAGAATTAGTTATTTCAGACGATAGTCAAGAACTAACAATAGACGCTATTAGTTTAGTATCAAGTCCTGCGATTGAAGAAGATTTTGTATTTTTCGGAAAAGAAAATAACAATCTAACCTTAGCAAAAGTAGACGAAGAAAAAAGAATGTTAGTTAGTCCTGCACTTATACCAAACAAACAGATTTATCGGTATGACGCAAACACAGATAGCGACTACTATGTATATTTCAGTAAAGAAACAGTAGCACAGGCAGCAGCACTTTACTTAAAACATAACAATCACCACAAAGCAACTTACCAGCACGAAGATAGAGTATCAGGTGTTTTAACAATTGAAAGTTGGATAAAAGAAGGCGAACAAGACAAATCTAACCTTTATGGCTTTGACTTGCCTGTTGGTACTTGGTTCGTTAAGATGAAAATCGAGAATGACGAACTATGGAGTAGAATAAAATCAGGCGAACTAAAAGGGTTAAGCATAGAGGGCTACTTTGTTGATAAAATGCAATCAATGGCTTCACAAAAACCTACAAATGAAGATGTATTAACTGCACTTGCTGAACTGTTAGGTATTGAAAATCAAACGAAATAAAACTATTTCTATTATACTTAACAAAGAATTAATTAATTTATATATAAAAAAGTTATGGACTTGAAAAAACAAATATTAGTAGCACTTGGTATTGAAGATAATGAGGTAAAACTTTCATATCAAGCAAAACTGACTGATGGAACTATTATTGTTTCAGAAGCAGACGAATTAGCAGAAGGTGTATCAGTTATGGTACTTGCTGAGGACGGAACGACTATGCCTTTACCTGTTGGCGAATACGAAACAGAAGATGGTGTAAATTTTTCAGTAGCAGAAGAAGGTGTAGTTTCTGAGATTATGGAAGAAGAAGTAGAAGAAGAAACAGAAGCAGAAAAAGAAGAAGAAGATTACAAAGAAGAAAAAGAAGAAATGGAAGAAGCGACTGACGAAGTTGAAGAAACAGAAGAAGTTGAGTTTGACAAAGAAGGTTTGATTACAGAAATTGGTTCAGTAATAAAAGAACTTTTAGAAGAAGTTAAAACCGACATTGCAAGATTAGACGCTGAACTTAACGAAATGAAAGGATTAAATGAAGAACTTGAAACAGAAAAAGCAGAATTAAGTAAAGAAGTAGAAAAACTTTCAAAAGAACCTGCTACTGAACCTGTTAAAACTTCTAAATTTAATGAAGTAAAAAAAGAAACTCTTTCAAAAGACGAATACAGAAAAATGACAAAGAAAGAGAAATATTGGTATAATATAAGAAATAAATAATAAACACTTAAAACTAAAAAAAAATGGGTTTAACAATCACATCAAGCACTTATGCAGGGAAACACGCAGGTGCTTACATCAATGCGGCTTTAAGAGGTGCTGATAGTTTGGAGTATGCTACTGTAAGAGATGCAGTAAACTACAAAGAAGTTATCAATACTCTTGCCAACACAAATCTTGTTAAAGACGCAACTTGCGGATTTGACGAGCAATCTTCTGCTTTAACACTTACAGAAAATGTATTAGAAGTAGAGCAATTTCAAATTAATCAAGACATTTGTAGAAAAACACTTTTAAGCGATTGGAGTTACGCACAAGAGGACGACTTTGTAGCATTTGCTATGTCTTACTCAGCAGGAGTAATTGCTGATAGTATAGAAGGTGCTTTTTGGGCAGGTAATACTTCTACAAGCGGACAGTTCAACGGAATTACTACTTCACATTCAGGAAGTATGACAAGTTCAAGTGCTTCTGCTGCTTATACTGCTGCAAACATTATTGCAAACTTAGGTACATTAGTTGCTGATATTCCTGCTGCGGTTTATATGAAAGACGACTTGTATATTTATATGAACAAAAAGACATACAGATTTTATATTTCTGCTATTTCTGCTTTATCTGCTTTTCCTTTTAACCACATGGGGCAATATACTCCTGAGTTTGAAGGTATCAAGATTGCAGTTGTAAGTGGTCTTGCTGACAATGTAATGTATGCAGGAACAAAATCTAATATCTTCTTCGGTACTTCTACTGCATTAGATATGGATTACAACGAAGTAAAAGTTCTTGATATGGCTGACTTAGACGGAAGCCAAAATGTAAGAATGGTATCAAGATGGACGGCAGGAGTTGCAGTTGGTGTTGATAGCGACTTTGTTTACCAATCATAATACTAACTCTAAAAACTAAAAAAAATGGCTTGTAATTTAACGAAAGGAAGAAACATAACCTGCCGAGATGGTGTCGGTGGAATTAAAGCGATTTATTTAGTTCAACACGACGAATTGACTTCATTTACTACTGCAAGTGGTGAATTGACGGATTTGGACTTAGGAAGTGGTGATGACATATACAAATACACTTTGAAAAGAGGTACAGGTTCTATTACGGAAACTGTAAACGCTTCAAGTGAAAACGGAACTGTATTTTATACACATTCTGCAAATGTTATCTTACACGACTTAACAAAAGAAGACCAAAACGAAATTAAATTACTTGCTCAACAAAGAATGGTTATTTTCGCAGAACTTAACCAATTGTCGTCAGGTGGTAAAAATAAAATTATCGCTATGGGGTTAGATAACGGAATGGAATTGTCAGCAGGTACTAATCAATCAGGGGCTGCATTAGGAGATTTATCAGGTTATACTTGGACTTTTGAAGGACAAGAACCAAACCCTATGCAAGTTGTAGCAGATTACACAACTACACCATTTGATAATTCTGCATTTACATTCAACGCTGTTGTAACGAGTTAAATAAATAAACTTCTCAAAGTTTTTAACTTTGTTTTCATAAACATTAGGGGGTTCGCAAGAACCCCTTTTTGTTTTCTAACAAAATACAAATATTTGCAAAGTTTTTCTATTATACTATATGTTACACATAACTTACGGCTCAACAGGTACTTTTTATGTTACGACAGAAGAAAAGAGAATAGACACTTCTGTTGTTTCAAGTAGGATAAGATTATTATTCAAATTTACTAACGATATGAATAAGTCAGTTGTGTATGCTTACGGACAAAGTCAAGTGCATAATGATGACATAAGAACTTATCAAAGAACAACAAAAGTAACAATAGGACACAACACAACAGAAAATGTATTTACAGGATTAGTAAATTTCAAGCCATTTGGTTATTGGAAGTATGAAATATACGAAGTAAGTTTTAATGGAACTGTACCTACACTTTCAGCAGATACAGCACCTATTACAGAAACAGATGTTGCAAACGATACAACAGGAATTTACGGAACTGTTAAAGGATTAGTAGAAACAGGAAAGTTGTATGTAACAGAAACGGCAGGGTCAGAACAAATAACATATACACAACACCCTGAACCGAGTGGAACGAATTATATTTGGACTAATTAAAAAAAATTAAGATATGAGTTTAATAGACAGTAATAACATTTTATTAAGAGAACAATTAGGAAAAGGCAAAGGAGTTGTTTTTACAACGGCAGCACAAACAGGAAAAGATTACTATTGTGTACATTTTGTAACTACAAGTGTAATTAGTGCAATCACTATGGCTAATCACACAGGCGAAAGTGCTTTGCAAACAACTATACCTGCTGGAACTGTTATCTATGGTCGTATAACGGCTATAACATTAACATCAGGAGTTGCAATAGGTTATACAGAACACGATGAAAAAACAGGCGAATAATGAAGTTAGGAGTAACTTCAAATAGTGGTGTTTATGCCAACGATTATAGTATAGAGTTTAACGGCTCTACACAATATATAGAAGTAGACCAATTAGCAGGTAAGTGTGGTGTTAATACAGGTACAATTTCAGTTTGGGCTAAAATACCTGCCCTTACATCATCTGCTTTTATATTTAGGGCGCAATCAGGTTCAGAATCAGCATCTGATAATATATTACAAATGATGTATCACAATTCTTCTAACCAATTAAGAATGTCATACAAAGGTGCAGGTTCTACAAGAACTGCTCAAATTGTGGATGGTGACACCGAAATTAAAGGGCAAGGTTGGAAACATTTTGTTGGTACTTATGACACTTCGGCAAATGAAATAAAAATATATATGAACGGAGTTCTTAAAGACACAAAAGACGACCAATCAGTTACTGCCTTTGACGCAACACTTGACAACTGCGATATAGGTAGAAATACAGGTTCAGGTACAGGTTTTGCAAAAGGTGAATTTTGCGACTTGGCAATTTTTGATAGTGTTGTTTCAGCAACTACTTTATACAATGGTGGTGTTCCTTTTGACTTAACAGGAATGTCAGGTTTGAAAGGTTATTTCAAATTTCAAGAAGGTAATACTGCTATTGGTGAAATTGTAGATAGTTCAGGGCAAGCAACAGGTGGAGATTTTGTAAATTCACCAACTTATTCAACAGACACACCTTAATTATGAGAAAATATATTATTATAGATACAAGCGAATTAGATAATTTGAACTTTGGCGAATTGGCTACTACTTCAAAAGAAACTGCAAGAAGAAGTTTAGACGGAACAAAAGCAATAGTATCTTTTTATGAAACACCTGATTATTTTGCTTTTGCTACAACTTATACAAATGACGAACTTCTTGAATTAATAAATAACAACGACTGGAATGAAGAAGAAGAATAACATATTAGAAAACTTAGGTCTTGTAAATTTAGAAGCACAAACTTCACCTATAATAAAAGAAGCATACGCAAAAGATTGGATTGAGTTTGGAACAGAAGAATATAAAAATCAGTACCCACAATTCCTAATAGACCTTTATTACAATAGTTCTACACACGCTGCTATTATTAATCAAACTGCTGCTATGATAGCAGGACAAGGTTTACAAATAGAAGATGAAACTAACTTAGAAGCATTAGTTAAGTTAAAGAAGTTTATTGCTGCTGCAAACTCAAAAGAAACATTACAAGAAGTAATAACTAAAATAGCATTTGACTTAAAACTACACGGAGCATTTGCACTTAATATAATATGGTCAAAGGACAGAACAGAAATATCTGAAATACACCACATAGGAGTTGAGAAAATTCGTAGTGGAGTACCTAACGAAATGGGTGTTGTAGATACTTATTATGTAAGTTCTGATTGGGCAAACCCACGACAGAAAAATAATAGACCACAACCTGTTGCTGCCTTTAACTTAAAAGACAGAACAGAACCTAATCAAATACTTTATTCTGCTTTGTATAGTCCTAATATGCAACTATACGGAACACCTGACTATTCAGGTTGTACTAATTGGGCTTTAATTGACCAATATGTAGGCGAATTTCACTTGTCAAATATCAAAAATGGTTTCGCAGGTTCTTTCTTTATTAGTATGAATAATGGAGTGCCAACAAGAGAAGAAAGAGTACAAGTAGAAAGACAAATTGCAGATAAGTTTTCAGGTGCTTCTAACGCTGGCAAATTTGTGCTTACATTTTCAGATAGTAAAGATAGAGAACCTACTATAACACCTATAAGCGTATCAAACGCAGACAAGCAGTATTTGGCTTTGCAGGAATTACTGACTTCTAACATACTTACAGGGCATAGGGTTACTTCACCTATGCTTTTAGGGATTAAAGACAACACAGGGCTTGGAAACAACGCTGACGAACTTAATCAAGCATTTGAAATATATCTAAACGCAGTTGTAAAGCCGTTTCAAGCACATATCTTAAAAGTATTGACTAAGATATTTGAAGTAAACAATATGAACCTTCCTGTATCTATAATTCAATTCACACCTGTTACAACTAAGTTTGATAACGAAACCCTTAAAGATGTAATGACACAAGACGAATTAAGAGGTGAATTAGGGTTAGACCCATTAGAAATAGAAGAAGAAGTAGCAAACGAGGAATTTGCAAAAGTAGGTAGTATGATTACTGACGGAGTTGAAATGCCTTTATACGACACAATTTCAGAAGCAAAAGCCGAAGCAGAAAGAATAGGTTGTAAAGGTTATCACGAACATACACAAGACGGCAAAACTTTGTATATGCCTTGTGAAACACACGCAGAAATAAAAAACTTAAATGAATGTTGTTTTTCAAAAGAAAGTGAAACACCTACTGACAAAGAAATATTAGATTATATTGACAGTTTAGAATTAGAAGATGAAGTTAGTATAGAAGATGACTACCAATTAATTGACGAAGAAAAAGCACAAGACGAAAATCATAATTACGAATTTGCAACTACAATACCTAACCCAACAGGAAAAGAAGGTAAGTCAAATAAAGATAGAAGTTTGTTCAAGATAAGATATGTTTATAGAGGTGGAACTCCAAAAGATAACACAAGAGAATTTTGCCGTACATTATGGAACAATCATTATAGCAGTTTGTTCGCAAGAGAAGATATTACAGGAATGAGAAATACAGAATTTGGTAGTTATAACATTTTTAGATTTAAGGGTTCGTACAACTGCCGCCATTATTGGTTAAGGCGATTGTATGTATTAAAGAAAGCACCGAGAACAATGACTATAAATGGTAAAGTATATCAAAAAGGCGATTACTTACCAAAAGAATTAAAAAACTATAAACCGAGAAACAAAGGTTATGTACCTGCTGACGCAGGAGTACCACCTTTGAATAGAAGCGAAAGGGAAGCAGGTAGAATTAATCAAAAAGTAAGATAATGGCGTATGTACTTTTTATATCAGAAAACAAACTAAAAGATAGCACGGCTATCGGTGGCAATGTAGATATGGAATTTATGCTTCCTTATATAAAGGTTGCACAGAAGAAGTATATTGAAACCAAATTAGGAACGGATTTATTTGAAGCATTACAAACTAAAATAACCGCAGGTAATTTAACAGGTGCTTATCAAACACTTGTAGATGACTACATACAGGACGCACTTGTACACTTTGCTTTTTACGAATGTCTGCCGTTTCTAAGATTCAAAGTATCAAACGGAAATATATATAGTAAGACAAGTGAAACAGGTACGGCATTAAGCACAGAAGAAGCACAACACCTAAGAGAAGAAATAAGGAATACTGCCGAGTTCTATACACAACGCTTAATTGACTACATAAAAAACAATACATCAAGTTATCCTGAATACTCAACTTCAAGTGGTGCAGACATTACACCTGATAGTGATGCTTATTATTCAGGAATAAATTTAGAATTTGACAGACAAAGACAAAGAGGTATAACATTAGACGATTTCTTAACACCTGATTTGCATATATGAGAAAGTATTATAAGGTAAAAGAAAAAAACGAAGTAGCATTAAAAAAATATTTGAAAAATGCCGATAAAAAAAGCAGCAACGGAAATTGCAGAAGTTGTAGGTGTAAACGCAACAATACTAAGCGTAACAACCTTCACTAATTTAGAATTATTTCTAAAAATCATATTGTTATTAATAACGATAGGATATACATTAAACAAATGGTATCACCACATAAGAAGAAATGGCAAGGATTAAAGTTACTGCATATCGTAAAAAGAAAAAGAAAAAGCGTAAAGGAATTCATAGTAAAAACGCTTCTAAAAGTCAAAATGGCTACAAAAAGACATATAGAGGTCAGGGCAGGTAGCCATATCTAGTAAAACGCAGAACAATAATTTTTAATACTAATATACTACAAAGGGTGCAAAATGCCTTAGAACGCATTAAAATGGCTAAAACAGTTAAAAATTCAAAATTAAAATACTTCCAATTTTCCGAGTTTGATAGCCCTGATGAAATAGGTTCAGGTATAAAAATGGATATTAATTTTCTACGAAAACTTGACGAAGCACGACACATAGCAAAAACACCTTTCAAAATAAATTCAGGGTACAGAACACAAGAACACAATCTCAAAGTAGGTGGCAGGGTTGGTTCAAGTCACTTAAAAGGATTTGCAGCCGATATAGGTTACAACGGAAGCAGGGAAAGGTATTTAATAATTAACGCACTTATACAAGTAGGAATTAATCGTATAGGAATAGCCAAAACCTTTGTACATTGTGATGTTGATAACTCAAAGGATAATAGGGTTATTTGGCTATACTAATAAATAAATTTGCTTATTAACCAAAAACTAAATATTATGTTAAAACAATTTTTAATTTCAAAGATGCTTACTTCTAAGAAGTGGTGGTACGCAGTAGCAGGTTGCCTTACAACAATTCTTTCAGAAAATTTAGGTTTAGATGCTACTCAAACACAAAACATATTATATTCTATTGTAGCACTCATATTAGGTACAGGTATGCAGGATTTTGGAAAAGCGAAGAAATAATAGATACAGGTTAAAACCTAACGAAATAAAGGTTATTGAAGGTATGCGAATGGCTAAGCGTAATGTCTTAGTTATTGGCGACCTTCACGAACCTTTTTGTTTAGATGAATACTTAGATTGGTGCAAACAACAATATGTCTATTGGGGTTGTACTGATGTAGTTTTTATTGGTGATATTATAGATAATCACTATTCAAGTTATCACGAAACAGATGCTGACGGAATGGGTGGTGCTGATGAACTTGAACTTGCTATTAAAAGAATAAGCAGGTGGTATAAAGCATTTCCTGACGCTACTGTTATTATCGGAAATCACGACAGAATGATTTTCCGCAAAGGACAAACTTCTGCAATACCTTCTAAATGGATTAAGTCCTACAAAGAAGTATTAGAAGTACCTAATTGGGAATTTGTAGATAGATTAGAAATAGACGGAGTACAATACATTCACGGAGAAGCAGGAACTGCAAGAACTAAGTGCCGTGCTGATATGATGAATACTGTACAAGGACACCTACATACACAATGTTATATTGAACACTATGTAGGACAGAACTTCCGTATCTTTGGAATGCAAATCGGCTGCGGAATTAATCACGATAGTTATGCTATGGCGTATGCAAAACGAGGAAAAAAACCTGCAATTGCTTGTGGTGTTGTATTAAATGGTAAAGTACCTATAAATCTTTTAATGAGATTATGAAACTATCAAACGCTAATAAACTTACTATATTTTACTTTGTTCTTATACTAATAGTGCTTCTTTTAGCAATATAAGGACTTCTAACGAACTTTCTTTTATTTTAGGTGTAATACCCTTAAAGACACTTACAACTGCTTATATTATTAACATATAGATTGTTA
>VTLG01014669.1_pt1 | contig 32934 bp, 63 predicted proteins | sample 4694571 | NCBI WGS metagenome assembly VTLG01 (sample SAMN12604809, study PRJNA352737) | marine metagenome | biome: ENVO:00000447; feature: ENVO:00000209|ENVO:00000569|ENVO:01000036; material: ENVO:00002151; isolation source: viral sequences binned using virsorter ...
CAGCTAAAATACCTTACACTAAGTTTAACGAAACAGAACTTCGTGTTGATTTACCTAATGGCTCTCGTATTACCTTGCTAGGCTCAGAGAACTGCGATGGTCTTAGAGGTATTTATCTTGATGGCTGCGTGATTGATGAATATGCTAACGTGTCATCAAGACTATTTCCAGAGATAATTAGACCAGCACTTTCTGATCGCAAGGGGTATTGTGTCTTCATAGGCACGCCACAGGGAATGAATAATAACTTTTATGAACTTTATCAGCACGCACAGGGAGCAAGCGACTGGTATCATTACAAAGCTAAAGCTTCTGAAACTAAGATTGTAGATGAAGATGAGCTTGTAAAAGCAAAAGAAGTTATGGGTGATAATAAATTCAAGCAAGAGTTTGAATGCGATTGGATTGCTAATATAGAAGGATCTATTTATGGTGAGGTCTTGGCAAAGATGGAAGATAAAAAGCAAATGTCTCGTGTGCCATATGATCCTAGCCTGCCTGTAAATACTGCGTGGGATCTTGGCGTTTCAGATCACAGTAGTATTATATTTTACCAGCAATTAGGTAGAGCTATTAATATTATAGATTACCACGAAGAGAGGGGTCAGGGATTACCACACTATGTTGAGATTATACAAAGCAAAGATTATATTTATAAAGATCATTATGCTCCGCATGATATAGAAGTTACGGATTTTAGTAACGGCAAGACCAGGAGAGAGGTCGCTTATCAATTAGGCGTAAGATTTAAAGTCGTTCCAAAATTACCATTAGAAGATGGTATTCATGCAGTATCAATGACACTTCCTAGATGCTGGATTGATACAGATCGTTGCAAAAAGCTAATAGATGCGTTAAGACATTACCACAGGAAGTATATTGATAAAAACAAAATGTTTCGATCAAAGCCTGTACATGATTGGAGTTCTCATGCTTGCGATGCCATGAGGTATCTTGCAGTAGGATTACAAGAATTAAATACTAGACAAACTGCTCCTCAAAAGGTAGCAGATAATGAATACAGGATTATATAAATATGAGTTCAATTTTTTCGCCAAAAATGCCACCACTACCTCCAGTGCCACCTGCACCCGAGCCACCAAGTGCTGAACTAAGTGCAGAAGAAAAAGAAAGAATTAGATCTGAGCAAGCTGCGGTAGAGAGAAAAAGAAAAGGCAGAAGATCAACAATATTAACAGGACCATTAGGCGTTGAAGAAGAAGCGGAAACAGAAAGAAAAACTTTATTAGGAGAATAATATGGGAGGAGTAATTAGAAGATCACCACCACCTGCACCGCAACCAGCACCCGCACCTACACCAACTCAAGCAGAAGTTTCACAAAGCGAAGCAACGAATATGGATGGCGGTTCAGCATACGGAGTAAGTGTAAGAAGAAGAGGTAGATCGGCAACGATTATGACTTCAGTCACTGGAGTTGAAGGTGAACCATTATTAGGAAAGAAAAGTTTATTAGGCGGATAGATGGCAAATAAAAAAGATGCTCAAAGACAAATAGCTGATGATGAGTTTTATGCTGGTTTACAGAGCTTAATAGAACAAGATGTTATAGCAGCTAAATATTTTAATCCAGATGATATAACTTATCCATTGATGGAAAAATCTGGAGAATATAATATTGGAGGTATTCAAGTTGATTCAAGCAAAGGTTTTACAAAAACCCAACAAGCATTAAATAAAAGAGGAATGTCATCATTATTAACATCAGCTTCTACTTTTAAGGATAAAGTTTCTAAAGGAAAAGATATTATTGCTATATTTCAAAATCCTGTTGCTAATGCTAACGATATTAATAAAATGAGAGTTATGTTACATGAAGTTAGACATAAAGCATTTGATGATCCAGTAAATAAAGAATTTTTAAAAACAAATATGTTAGATGAAGAAGTGTTAAATAGATTTTTAGATTATAAAATTTTTCCAAAATTAAGAACTGTTATAAAAAATGAATTAGATTCTCAATATGAGTCTGGTTTTGATGGATTGAAAAATAAATATCAATCAGCAGCAGATAGTTTTATAAAACACTTTAACAAAAATTCAAAAAGTTTATTAAGTAAATAATTATGGCACAAACAGATTTAACAAAAAGTTTAAAAAGAAGATTTGATAAATTAAAAACAAATCGTCAAAACTGGGAAACGCATTGGCAAGAAGTTGCTGATTATATGTTACCTAGAAAAGCTGATGTAACTAAAACAAGATCAAAAGGTGATAAAAGAACAGAACTTATTTTTGATAGTTCACCTTTACAATCCGTAGATCTACTTGCAGCATCACTTCATGGTATGCTAACTAATCCATCTACACCTTGGTTTACTTTAAGATACAAAGATCAGGAAATAGAAAACGATGATGAAGCAAAGCTTTGGTTAGAGTCTGCAACAGATGCAATGTATGTTGCTTTTAATAGATCAAACTTTCAACAAGAAATATTTGAATTATATCACGACCTAATTACTTTTGGCACAGCTTGTATGTTTGTACAAGACGATGATGAAGATACTTTAAAATTTTCGACAAGACATATTAATGAAATCTACATAGCGGAAAATGAAAAAGGTAAAGTAGATACAGTATATAGATTATTTAAAATGTCTGTACGAGCTGCTTTTCAACAGTTTGGTGAAGCTATATCAACGAGTACAAAAGGATTGATTACAAAAGATCCTTATGAAGAAATAAGTATTCTTCATGCTGTATATCCAAGAAATGATTTTGATCCTAAAAAACAAGACAGAAAAAATATGCCTTTTGAATCTGTTTATATGGAATATAAAAATTTAAATGAATTATCCGTAGCAGGTTTCAAAGAGTTTCCGTTTGTTGTTCCAAGATATTTAAAAGCTTCGCATGAGATTTACGGAAGATCGCCTGCGATGACAGCTTTACCAGATGTAAAGATGTTAAATGAAATGTCTAAGACAACTATAAAAGCTGCACAGAAACAGGTTGATCCCCCTTTACTTGTTCCTGATGATGGTTTTTTACTCCCTGTTAGAACTGTTCCTGGTGGTCTGAACTTTTATAGGTCAGGCACTAGGGATAGAATAGAGCCACTTAATATTGGAGCAAACAATCCTTTAGGATTAAATATGGAGGAGCAAAGAAGAAACTCAATTAGAAATGTTTTCTATGTCAATCAACTTATGATGCAACAAGGTCCACAAATGACAGCAACAGAGGTTATACAAAGAAACGAAGAGAAGATGAGATTATTAGGACCAGTGTTAGGTAGATTGCAATCTGAATTACTTAAACCTTTGATTGATAGATGTTTTGCAATAATGGTTAGAAAAAATATATTTCCACCAGCTCCTGAGATTATATCAGGCAGAGATGTAGAAATAGAATATGTTTCGCCATTAGCAAAAGCACAGAAGTCCACAGAGCTACAATCTATCATTAGAGGTATTGAAATCATGGGACAACTTGCTAATGTTGCACCTGTGTTTGATTATATAAATTTTGATAATCTTGTGAAACATCTAACAAACATTATAGGTATTCCACAAAAAGTATTAAAAACAAATTCTGAAGTCTTAGCAGAAAGAGAAGCTAAGCAAGCACAAGCGCAACAAATGCAAGAGATGCAACAACTACAACAAGTTGCTAAAGCAGGTGGAGATATTGCACCACTTGCTAAAGCATTACCACAAGATGCACAAGCAATAGCTGAGGGTGTTGGAGAACAACTAACTGAATAAACATGAGTTCTGAAAAAGAATTTGAAAAGAAGATTAAAAATCTACAGATAAAGTATAAAACAGTTTTTGGATCTGATGAAGGACAAGAAGTTATATTGGATCTTGAAAGAAGGTGTCATTATCATTCTACCACTAATGTAAAAGGTGATAGTCATGAAAGTGCATATATGGAAGGACAACGCAGCGTTCTTCTATTTATAAAACAAATGCTGCAGAAGGAAAATAAAAATGTCAAATGAACAGATAACGGAGAATAATACTCCGCCTGTAGAGACGACAACAGAAACACCAGCTCCTACAGAAACAAAAACAGAAGCACCTGTTTCATCAACGACACAGGAAACACAACAAACAACACAATCTTGGAAAGATGTTATTTCTGAAGAATATAGAAATGATCCTAATATTTCTAAATTTACAGAGATAGATGCTTTGGCAAAAAGTTATATCAATGCAACAAAGATGATTGGTCAAGATAAAATGATTGTGCCTAATAAAAACTTTACTGATGATCAGTGGCAAGAAGCCTATGCAAAAATGGGAAGACCTGAATCTGCAGATAAGTATAATTTAAAAATAGATTCACAAGCAATACAAGTAGATGAATCAGCTATAAAACAGTTTGCTGAAAACGCACATAAGCTTGGATTAAATAATCAGCAAGCTCAAGGTATTCTTGAATTTTATAAATCAAATTTAGAAACAGATGCACAGCAAGCCAGAGTTGATACAGAAACTGCACAAGCTCAATCAGAACAAGAGCTTAGAAAAGAATGGGGAAGAGACTTTGAATCTAAAGTTCAAGCAGCAGGAGCTGTAGCAAAAGCAAATATTGGTGAAGAAATATTAGATCTTGAATTAAAAGATGGCACTCGAATAGGTGATCATCCTGCAATCATAAAAGGTTTTTCTAAAATCGCTGGTATGATTTCTGAGGACACTATGGTTCAACCTGATACGGATGTTCAAGATACTGCTTTTGATCTTGAAGAAGAAATATCAACTATTATAAATAATACTGATGGACCATACTGGAATAAACAACATCCAGAGCATGATAAAATAGTTCAAAGAGTTTATACATTAAGGGAAATGTTAAATAATGCAAAACCTGAATGATAAAGAAATCAGATTAGAAATCCTCAGAATCGTTAAAGAAACTGGTTCTGAGGAGCAAAAAAAAGATCCCTTGCCAATAGCAAAGAAATATTATAAATGGGTAAATAGTGGGACAATCCGAAAGGACCTTACTGACAAGAAGGATTAGACTTCTAGTCTAAAAGACTTTAAATCCAAGAGAAGCCTGTCAATCGACAGATAACATTATCTGATAAATTTAATTAAACTTATAAGAGGAGACAAATATGTCATCACAAATAACAACAGCTTTTGTACAGCAGTATTCTGCAAACGTACAACTGCTATCTCAACAAATGGGATCGTTATTACGAGACAAAGTCAGAGTCGAATCTGTGGTTGGGAAAAATGCTTTCTTCGACCAAGTAGGTTCTGTAACTGCAGTTCAAAAAACTAGCAGACATTCAGACACTCCACAAATTGATACACCTCACGCAAGACGTAGAGTATCACTTTCGGACTATGAATTTGCAGACCTTATCGACAATCAAGATAAAGTTCGTATGCTTATCGATCCAACTTCTACCTATGCTCAAGCGGCAGCTTACGCTATCGGAAGAGCTATGGATGATGTGATCATATCTGCTGCACTAGGAACTGCGTTCACTGGTGAAACAGGCTCTACAAGTACATCAAATGCGAATACAATCGCACACGGATCTGCGGGTTTAACTATTGCTAAATTAAGAACTGCAAAACAGACTCTTGATTTAAACAGTGTTGATCCTTCAATCCCAAGATATATTATTGTAGGACCAAAACAGATCACTGATCTATTAGGGACAACTGAGGTAACTAGCTCAGATTTCAACACTGTCAAAGCATTGGCAAATGGTGAAATCAACTCGTTCCTTGGTTTCAATTTTATTGTATCAAACAGACTATCACTATCTGGAACAACTAGATCTTGTATCGCTTATGCACAAGATGGTATTGCTCTTGCCGTAGGTAAAGACGTTACCGCTAGAATAGATGAGAGAAGCGACAAATCGTATGCTACTCAAGTTTATTACTGTGCAACTTTCGGTGCTACAAGAATGGAAGAAGACAAAGTAGTGGAAGTCCAAGCTACAGAATCGTAATAGGAGGAAATTATGGCGAATGTAAATACTGACTTAGTAACAAACTTCGTAGCTACTCCTATGGTAAAAAACGATAGCCAACAGTTACATGGTGTAAAACGTGTTGCTCAAGGTACTATCGCTTTAGCTGCTGGTGATTTATCAGCAACTGATACTGTAATGTTAGCTCCGATACCAACAAATGCGAGTGTAACCTCAATCAAATTATTTAACGATGATTTAGATTCTGGTACTACTAATACTTGCGATGTCGGCTTATATACTACAGATATAGCTGCAGTAGATGACGATGCGTATGCTTCTGCAATAACAGACCTAAGAGCGGCTGTTACAACAGGAACTGAAGTAGCATTTGAAGCTAGAAACATAAACAAAATGGGACAGAAAGTCTGGGAAGATGCTGGACAATCTTCTGACCCAGGTGGTTATTACTACATTGGTTTACTTTTTGATGCAGCAGGTGATACTGCTGGTGATTTAAGTTTTATCATCGAATACGTAGTAGATTAATCATTCTACGAGATAGAGGGGATATTTCCCCTCTATCTTTTTTTTTAAAACTATTTTATAAGAACTTATGGCATCAGTAGTGGACATTTGTAACGGAGCATTGAATCAGTTAGGAGCATCAACGATACTTTCTTTAACTGAGGATTCAAAAAATGCTAGACTATGTAACGCTAGATATACGCAAGTAAGAGATTCACTTTTCAGATCACACCCTTGGAATTGTTTACAAAAAAGAATTCAACTCGCTGCAGATACAACTGCTCCAGCTTGGGGATTTACATCTGCTTATACATTACCAGCAGACTGTTTAAGACTATTAAGAATATTAGATTATGATTCAAATCATAAAGTAGAAGGTAGAAAAATACTTACAAATAATTCATCTATGAAAATTTTATATGTTGCAAGGATTGAAGATCCCAATGAATACGATGAGTTATTAAGAGAAACAATATCGGCTGCATTAGCAGCAGACATAGCTTACGCAGTTACATCATCAAATCCAGTATCATTAAATATGTATAATCTTTATCAAACTAAACTAAAGGATGCTAGATTTGTTGATGCAACAGAAGGTCAAAATACTTCTCAAGAAGATGGTATGGCAGATGTTGTGGATGCAAATGATTTTTTAAGTTCGAGGTTCTAAAATGGCTAGAGTTGCTGTTCAACTGACTGACTTTACAGCAGGTGAGTTTTCACCTAGACTGGATGGTCGTAATGATTTAGCTAAATATTCTTCAGCTTGTAAAAGATTAGAAAATTTTGTCGTGTTTCCACATGGCTCAGTTGTAAGAAGACCAGGAACAACATTTATTTCAGAAGTAAAAGATAGCACAAAAAAAACAAGACTTATTCCTTTTGAATTTTCTACAACTCAAACTTATATGCTTGAGTTTGGAAATCAGTATATAAGAATATACAAAGATAAAGGACAAGTATTAGATAGTGGATCTGCTGTGGAAATATCTACACCTTATTTAGAAGCTGAGTTGTTTGATTTAAAATTTGCTCAAAGTGCTGATGTTATGTACATCACGCATCCAAATCACGAAGTAGAAAAATTATCCAGAACTTCACATACCGCTTGGACTTTGACAGATGTTGATTTTACAAAAGGACCAATGCAGGATCTTAATACTACAGATACAACACTAAATCCTGGTCAAGCAGGAGTAGGTACAGGTGTAGCTTTAGTTGCTTCTGCAGTTACGGGTATCAATGGAGGTTCTGGTTTTCAATCCACTGATGTTGGCAGATTTGTTTTTTTAAATTCAGGTTATGCAAAAATAACTGCTGTTGCAGATACAACAAATGCAACAATTACAATTATTACAGCTTTAGATAGTGCAAATGCTACAGCAAATTGGAGACTAGGTGCTTTTTCAGATACTACGGGTCATCCTTCTTGCGTAACTTTCTTTGAACAAAGATTGGTATTTGCAGGAACTTCAGAGCAACCTCAAACAATATTTTTTTCTAAATCAGGTGACTATGAAAACATGGATGCAAATATTGGAGGAACAATAGCAGACAGTGATGCTATTATTTATACGATTGCATCTAACCAAGTTAATGCTATTAGATTTATGACTGCAACAAGAACACTGATTATTGGAACGGCAGGTGGTGAGTTTACTGTATCAGGAGGTGGCACAGATGTTGCAATCACACCAACAAATATTTTAATTAAAAAACAATCTAATCATGGATCGGCAAATGTTGATGCAATATCTGTAGGTAATGCAACTTTGTTTTTACAAAGAGCAAAAAGAAAAATTAGAGAGCTTGCATATAACTTTGATGTAGATGGTTATCTAGCACCTGACATGACTATACTTGCAGAACATATTACTGAAGATGGTATAACTCAAATGGCTTACCAACAAGAGCCTAATCAGCTTGCTTGGATGGTAAGAGGTGATGGAGAGCTTATAGCTTTAACTTATCAAAGAGAGCAAAAAGTTGTAGGTTGGCATAGACATATTTTTGGCGGCAGATTTGGTAATGCAACAATAACAGTTACTGATTATGCAAACATAGCAAATGGAACAAGAATTATTTTAACAAAAGCAGACGGAACAGAAACAACATTTACATCTTCTACGACTGATGTATCTGGTAAGTTTCATACTGAAACAAGTAACAATCAAACAGCAACAAATTTAAAAACATTAATAGATGCAGATAGTAATTTTACAGCAACAGTTAGTAGTAATACAGTTACGATTACAGAAACAACACCTATATCCACAGGTTTTCTTACTATTACATCTTTAGATGATGCCACTAGATTAGCAAAGACTGATGAGGGTAAAGCAGTTTGTGAGAGTGTAGGCGTTATTCCTACAGACGATACTGAGTATGAAGTTTATGTAATTGTAAAAAGAACTATTAATGGATCTACAAAAAGATATGTAGAAGTTTTAAATACTTTTGATTTTGATGAAACAGATAATACATCATTAAATTTTTTAGATAGTGCATTAAGTTATAGTGGTTCTGCAGCTACATCTATATCTGGACTTGATCATCTTGAAGGACAAACAGTTTCAATATTAGCAAATGGTGCAACACATCCTGATAAAACAGTAAGCTCAGGTGCTATAAATTTAGATCGTTCTGCAACAAATGTTAAAGTTGGTTTAGCTTATACTTCTCTTTTACAAACAATGAGATTAGATGCAGGTTCTCAAAACGGAACATCGCAAGGTAAAACGAAAAGAGTTTATGAAATTACTGCAAGACTTTTAGAATCTATAGGTATTGAGATAGGACCTGATTTATCTAATTTAGAAAGAATACCTTTTAGAAGTTCTGCTGATACTATGGACAAGGGAATATCTGTTTTTACTGGGGATAAAGAAGTAGAATTTAGAGGAAACTATGATACTGATGGATTTATATTTGTAAGACAAACTCAACCTTTACCTTTGACGATTTTATCGTTATACCCAAGGTTAGTTACAAATGATGGATAATATACTACATATAGTACCATACGAGAGCAAACACAGGAGTTTAATTTTGGCAAGTCAAATGAATCACATATTAATGGACAAAGACAAAGAATACAGCATGGATGGCAAGTTATTAGAGGAGAACGGATTAGCTTTTTCAGGAATATACAACGATAAAATTATTGTTGCAGGAGGAATGAAATTGTTATGGGAGGGTGTTGCCGAAGGTTGGGTGATGGCAAATGAGGATGTTTGGAAGCATCCTATAATTACAGCTAGAGCTATTAAAAAAAATTTTGAGAGAGCTGCTAAAGCAAAAAATTTAAAAAGAGTTCAAACTGCAATTAGAAGCGATTTTACAGTAGGAAAAAAATTTGCAAAGTGGTTAGGTTTGAAAGAAGAAGGTTTAATGAAAAGATACGGATTTGATGGATCAGATCAGTATATGTATGCGAGGATATTTTAATGGGATTTGTAGCACCAGCAGCACCATTTATTTCAGCAGCAGTAGGTGTTGCTCAAATTAGACAACAAGGAGCTATTGGTAAATATAATCAGCAAGTTCAAAACAGAAACGCAACAATAAAAGAACAAGAAGCTAAAATACTTGATGATAAATTAAATTTAGAATTATCACAATTTGATCAACAGTTTCAAAGGTTGCAAGGAAATCAAACTGTAAATACTCTTAAATCTGGAGTTACATTTTCTGGATCTGCACAAAACGTAGCTTTATCAAATTTATTTCAAGCAGAGCTAGAGAGAGATATTGCTAGATATAATAACGAAATAGGAAAAGCTAGAAGATTTGAAGAGGCAAATTTCTCTCGCATTCAAGGTAATTTAGCAAGACAAAGAGCAAGACTTGCACAAATACAAACCGCTTCACAAGTTGGAACAAGTTTACTAACTATGGGTAAATACACACCACCAGGAGATTAATATGCCAAAGATACCAACATTTACAGCTAGGGGACAAATTACAACACAAGGTCCAGGTGTTGTTTCTAATATACAAGTTTCTCCTTCACAAAATATAGGAGCAGCATTAAGACCAGTTACAAATTTTTTAGAAAAAGAATATATTAAAGAAAGAACATTAGAAGAAAATAATAAAGTAGATAAATTAATTAGCGATACTTATAATGATAATAAAGATGGACCAAATGGTTTAAGCACTATTGTGTCAGAGACTGGTAAAAATGGAAACCCATCAGAAGCTGATTTATATTTTAATAATGAAACTGATAAACTTTATAAATTTTTTGAAGCAAGTAAAACAAAAAATTTAAGTAGATTTGGTAAACAAATTTTTAAAAGTAAATTTTATGCTTCTGCTGCAGAGCTTAAATCCAATGCTTTACTAGAATCAAGAAAAACTCAATTTAAAAATACAAGTGATATTGACACAGATTTTATAACAAAAAAAACTTTGAATCTTTCTAAACTACAAGATGGAGCTGGATTACAACAAATATTTAAATCAATAGATTCAAGATTAGATAATAACCCCTATTATAATGAAAGACCAAATTTAAAAGCTAAAGTAAAAAAAGATTATCAACAATTTGGAGCTATTGCTGTTGCAAACAATTTGTTAGTAACTAATCCTGCTCTGTTAAAAAAACAATTAGAGACTGGAGTGTTTGATGTCTTAGAACAAAAAAACATATTAGAATTTGCACAAAAAGCTGACGAAGCAATAAAAGACGAAAAATTTAAAATACTATCAGGTAATATTAATAGAGTTGGGGTAGATGAAAATTTACCACCCTCAACACTTTCTAAGCTTGTTGATAGCTTATCTAAAGGTGATTTTAGAGGAAATAAAAATTTACAAAATATATATAATAAATTTTCAACACAAGAAAAAAGAGAGTTTGCAAGATATGTTTTTAAAAAAGGAAGAGAAAAAAGAAATGAATTATTATTTGAAGTTCAGTCTGCAGAAGCTTCAAGAAAATTACAAACTAATGAACTTTATGACGAGGTTATGGAAGATGTAAATCCTCAATATGGTATTGATCAAAAAAGAATAAATAATGCTTTTGAAAAAGACCCTCCAGGATTAGATCAATTTTCAGATCTAAATAATAAAATTCAAATAAAACAATCAAAAAAAGAAACAGTTATTTCTGATGCGGACTTGAATAGAAACATTATTGGTATGATCGTTACAGATAAAATAAATAGTATTACAGATAAATTTACTTTAACGGGTGAAACTGAGGCATTATCAATAGTAGAAAGATTTGATAAAGGTAATGATGTAGATGACATTAGATTTTATGCAAATATTTTAAAACAACAAAACACAAATCCAGTAGTTTTTAAAAGACAATTCGAAGCATTTTATTCTTTTTTAGAAAATACAAGAAACTTAATAGCTTCCGATTCAATTAAATTTATTGATAGCACAACATATAATAAAACATTAACTACTTTTAAAAGAGATATGTATGATAGATTTCAAAAAGGATTATCACAAGGACTAAAACCTGTTGAGCTTATAGATCCAACAAGTAAAAATTTTATAGCAAAAGATTTTATTAGTTATACCGTTGATAAAAATGAAGTTTTTAAAAGTATGATGAAAGATATAAAGAAAAAAAATAACGTTCCTAAAAGACTTCCTAATGAATCTTTCAAAGATTACAAAAAAAGAACAAATCAATAATGAGTGAAATACAAAAAGATATTCAATTAATGAAAGATGCTGGATTTAATCCAGTGGAAATAGAAAATTATAAACAAGAACAAATTGGCATTATGCAGGAAGCTGGATTTGATGATCAAGAAATACTATCGGAATTTGGTGTTAAACCCATAGACAACTCAGGCATAGCAACAATATATGATTCTTTTGTGGGTTTAAACAGAGAGTCTCTAAAAGATGTTTATGCAAAAATAAAAGAAGCAGAAGATAAAGATGATAGATCTCTTTATGAGCAAGCAGTTGGAAAAGGATTTAATGATATTGCAGAAAGAATAAAAGCTGGTTGGAATACCGCAACTATCGATTTAATACAAAGTCAATATAATATTCCAAATATTGATGGTACAGAACAATCAGAAAAATATTTTAATTTAGAATTTGAAGACACTGGTTTTTTAGAAAGAAATCTTACAAACGCAGCAAGAATTGCAAAAGATTTACCTTTATATATTCCTGCTGTTCTTGCATTTGGTAGAGTTGGCGCGCCAGTTGCAGGTTCTGGTTTTGCAGTAGGGTCTATTAGAGAAACTTTTTTAACGATGAGAGAAAAGGGTCAAGTAGGAACTTGGGGAGAATTTTGGGATGCTTACAGAAAGTATGGTATTAAAGCTGGTCTAAAAGAGGGAGCGCAGTTATCTGTAGCAGGAAGATTTGGAAGAATATCTAATAAATTTTTTCCTTCTTTGTTTGCAAGAGTTACAGGTTTTGAGGGAACAGGTGCAATAATTGAAAGAAGTTTGCCAAGCAAAGATCAACTTATTGATTCATTTATATTATTTGGTGCTTTTGGTTTAGGAGAAAGAGGTGCTTTAAAAGCAAGCAAAATCATCAAAAAAACTAAATATGATGCAGTTGATCTTACAACTTTATTTAAATTAGATGAAAGTGTTAAACAGGATATGTCTAGTATTAACATTGAAATACCTAGAATGATGAGCAACATTATCGAAAAACGAACTGGACAAAAAATTGAAATTGAACCAGATTTTACAAAAGGTTTAGAAATGTCTGAGGTTGTTACTAAATTTCTTGAAAGAGTAAAATTTGATAAACCAAAAGACTTTACCGAATCAAAAAATCTTTTTACAAGACTTTTTATCGATAGACTTCATCCCATATTAAAATTAGTTGAACGAGTTGAAAATACAAAAAATACTACAGGTAAACTTAATATTTATGAACAATTTAGAGTTCTCGTAGGTATGACTAATCGTGCAGGATCTTTAATTAATAGAGGAATGCTTAGAGCCAAAGATTTAGAAATTATTGGTAAAAGTTTTAATGAAGTTTTACAACCATTAAAATTAGAAAATTTACAAGGAAAAATAGAAAAAGGTTTTTTAGGAAAAGAAAATGTTATAGAAGGAAAGTTGGCAACAGAAGCTGTTTTAAAAAAACAATACGCAGAATTAAACGCATACTTAGTTGCAAGAAGAGTTTTAGAATACGATCAAAGAGGTTTCAGCTCGGGTTTTGATGTTGCTCAAGCAAAAAAAGTAATATCAGAGTTAAAATCTAAGTATGATAAAATAGCAAAAGACATTGATGTTTATCAAAGACAACTATTAGAATACGCTAGAGATCTTGGTTTAATAGATAAAGCTGCTTTTGAGGCTATGATAGAAGCTAATAAAAGTTATGTACCTTTTGCAAGGATTGCAGAAACAATGTTAGATGGAAAACAAACGGGTTATACTAAAATTGTTTCTAATCCATTCAAAAGAGTAAAGGGTGGTGAGCAAGCTTTATTTGATCCAATAGAAACAATATATAGCAATACTTTTAGAATAGTAAAACTTGCAGAAAGAAATAATAGTCTTGTTAAATTTTTTGATTTTATAGAAAAAAATAAAGATGTTTTTCCTGATATAAATAAAATTTCTCAAAGGATTGAAGTTAAAATTGAAAGATCTAAATTACAAGATATTTTAGATGATCCATCAAAAGTTTCTGACGCAGGTATAGTTAATTTAAATGTTTTTACAAAAGAGTTTATGAGATCAGACACTAACACTGTAACAGTTTATAGAAATGGAAAAATAGAAAATTGGGATGTAGGCAGAGATCTTGCACAGGCTCTAATGGAATTTACACCATCTGAAATGGGTGCAGTAACAAAAATTCTTGGATTACCAGCTAGAACATTAAGAGCTGGTGCAACAACATCACCAGACTTTGTATTTAGTAACATCGCAAGAGACACTGTGTTAGCACCTATTTTTTCAAAATCTGGATTTGTTCTTGGATGGAGTTCATTAAAAGGTGCTTACATTATGGCAGCAGCGAAGACTGGAGCAAGTAAAAAGGCAGGAGAATTGTTTAAACTTTGGGAGAAGTCAGGAGGTATGCAATCAACTCTAATATCATTAGATAGAAATATTTTTGATAAACCTGCAATCAATCAATTAACCAATAGAAGAATTAGAAATATGATGAAAAATCCATTAGAGATTTTGAGAGTAATGTCAGAGGTAGGAGAAAACATTACACGTCTAGGTGAGTTTGATCTTGCTTATAGAAAAGCTGGTAAAGAGGGATTAAAAGGTAGAGAAAGATTAGAAAGAGCAGGATTTGAAGCAAGAGATGTTACAATAGATTATGCAAAAATGGGTTACTATATGAAAGGTTTAAATCAAGTTTCAGCTTTTTATAATGCAAGAGTTCAAGGTTATGTAAAGATTTATGAAGCCTTTAAAAAAAGACCTGCAAGAGCAATAACAACTATTTTTGCAGGAATAGTATTACCTTCACTTTATTTTTGGTATGCAAACAAAGATGATCCAATTTACAGAAGACAACCTAAATGGGTCAAAGATAATTATTGGGTAGTAGTTGTAGGAGAGGGTGAGGATAGAAAAGCATATCGAATACCTAAGCCTTTTGATTTAGGAATTGTATTTGGCACTGGTACAGAAGAGTTTTTAAATTATGTTGCTACCGATCATCCAGAAAATATAAAAAACTCTATAGAATTTGCTAAAGATTTTATTGGTAATCAAATGAAAAATTTAAATCCTTTGCCAACTTTTTTTGTTCCGCTTGTTGAAAATTATATGAATAAAAGTTTTTTTACAGGCAATCCGATTGTGCCGTTTTATATGGATCAAAAACTTATTTCGCCTTATCAATATAATCCATATACTACAGAAACATCAAAATTAATTTCTAGAACAATTATGACTATATTTGGAGATGATCCAACTTATACAGCATCTCCTCTTGTTATAGAAAATTGGATTAGAGGTTGGACTGGTGGACTAGGAAATTATATGTTAATGGCTTTAGATAAAGCTTTAATCACCTCTGGTGTTATTGATGATCCAGTAAAACCAAAAGATTCTTTAACAAAAATACCAGGTATTCGTGCATTTAATTTAAGAGATCCTTCTTTGCAATCAGAATTTATTACAGACTTTTATAGAGATTTTAATAAAGTTAAAAAATTTAGAACAACTTTAAACTTTTTGCTACAAACTGGGAATAAAAAAGAAGCCAAAAGAGTTGCAAAACAACTTGAAAAAGTCAAAATAAAACAAGTAGTTTTAGAAAGAAATAAAAAAACTTTGGATGATATAAGAAAAGCCATACTTCTTATACATAATAATAGAGAAATAAAACCAGATGAAAAACAAGAGGCAATAGACAAATTGGTTTTAAGAGCTATACAGATAGCAAAACTAAGTTTAGAGGGTATGTATGGAGTTCCAAAAAAGGACAATAAATGATATATACAGTTCTAATATTGATATTAAATAGAAAAAAAGATATAGGTTTTTAATTATGACAATATCATCTACAACAGTTAAAAATTCATATTCAGGAGATGGCTCAACTTCAGCTTTTAGCTATACGTTTAAGATTTTTGCGAACTCTGATCTACAAGTCATAATCAGAAGCTCAACAGGTGCTGAGACTGTAAAAACAATTACAACTCATTACACTGTTTCTGGAGCTGGAGATGCTAATGGAGGATCTGTTACTTTTACAAGTGGTAATATTCCTGCATCTGGAGAGACTGTAGTTATTAGAAGAGCTGTCCCGCAAACACAGTCGATTGATTATATCGCAAATGATCCATTCCCTGCGGAGAGTCATGAAGAGGGTTTGGATCGCTCTATGATGACCATTCAGCAAATGCAAGAAGAGCTTGATAGATCAATAAAATTATCAAGAACAAATACCATAACATCTACAGAGTTTACTGTAGGTGCAACTGATAGAGCTAACAAAGTTTTATCTTTTGATTCTTCTGGTGAACTTTCAGTAACACAAGAACTTGGAACTTTTAAAGGAAATTGGTCTGCATCAACATCTTATGTCGTAAGAGACATTGTTAAAGATACTTCAACAAACAATATATTTATCGTAAACACAGCACACACTTCATCTGGTTCACAACCTTTAACAACTAATGCAAACTCTGCTAAATATGATTTAATTGTTGATGCAGCTACTGCAACAACACAAGCATCTAATGCTTCAACTTCAGCAACAGCAGCAGCAAGTTCAGCGACTGCTGCAGCGAGTTCAGCATCCACTGCTACGACTCAAGCAAGTAACGCATCTACCTCTGCTTCTACAGCATCTACTCAAGCAACTAACGCAGCAAACTCCGCTACGGCAGCAGCAACCAGTGCAGCAGCAGCGGCAGCGAGTGCGGATGCTTTTGATGATACTTATCTTGGAGCAAAAAGTTCTAATCCATCAGTAGATAATGATGGAGATGCACTAACCGCAGGTGATTTATATTTTAATACATCTACAAATAGACTTCGTGTTTACACAGGAAGTGCATGGGTAGAAATTGATGCAGGTATGACGAGCTTTACCCTAGCAGGTTCAAGTGGTTCTAATCAAACTATTTCAGATGGAAACACATTAACGATTGCTGCAGGAGATGGTATTACGACCACTGGTGGTTCAACAGATACAGTAACAATAGCTGTGACGGATGATCCAACAGCTCTTGCAATAGCATTAGGATAAAGATAGAAGGAAACAAGGAGATAAAATGGCAAATACGTTTAAAGTAGTAACTTTCGCAGCAGAACCTAATTCTGCAGGAACGCCTTACACAGTCTATACGACACCAGCTAGTACAACAACAGTAATTATTGGTTTAGTATTAGCTAATATACATAGTTCGGCTGTAACAACAGAAGTAGAGCTAGTTAGTGATACATCTGGAGGTGGAAGAGCAGCAACAAATGGTACTTCATTTCTTGTAAAGGATGCTCAAATTCCTTCAGGAAGTTCATTAGAATTACTTACTGGTGGCAAAGTTATATTAGAAACAACTGATGCAATTAGAATTGATTGTTCAGTTGCAGATAAGATTTCAGGAACACTGTCTATAATGGAGATCACATAGAATGGCTTATATTGGACAAGGATTAGTTTCAACTTCAGCAGACAATACTGTAGGCACAAGTGCTATTGAAGATGGTGCGATTACTGCTGCTAAATTAGCAAGTGGAGTAGGTGGTAAAGTTTTACAAGTAGTTTCTACAACTAAAACAGATACTTTTACTGTATCTACTGCTAATTCTTCAGATCCTGCTGATATAACTGGTTTATCTGTTGCAATTACACCTGCATCATCAAGTAATAAAGTATTAGTTTTTGGACATATTGTAATTGGTGGAAGTCAAACTAATTTTCGTTTAGTTAGAGGAAGTACCTCAATAGCTATTGGAGATGCAGCAAGTAGCAGACAAAGATTAACTACTGCTTCAGCAGTAACTCATGTAAACGCACCGCATAATGCTGCATTTTGTTTTTTAGATTCACCAAGCTCAACATCTGAAACAACATATAAATTACAAGCTAATAATAATGGAGCTACAGCTTATATTAATAGAACACAAACAGATAGTGATAGTAATGTTTATGGAAGATTTGTTTCAACAATAACTGCCATGGAGATAGCAGCATAATGATTGATTTAGCAATAAAAAAAATAAATCCAAATGCAGAATTTACAATAAATGCAGATGATATAGATCAAATTACATGGTTAAATGGAACAACACCGATTGCCAAAGAAGATATTGAGGCAATGATTCCAACTGTAGAAGCAGAAGAAGCACAAAAAATATTAGACAAAGAAACAGCAAATGAATCAGCAGTAAATAAACTTAAAGGATTAGGTTTAACTGATGAAGAAATAGAAGCGTTTAGAGGTAATTAATGGCATATATAGGACCAAGACCACCAGATAAAGTATTACAAACGACTGATATCGCTGATGATGCCGTAACAGGTGCAAAATTAAATAATGATATTATTTCAGCACAAACTGAATTAAGTTCTGCTCCAGCAGATACAGATGAGTTTTTAATTAGTGATGCTGGTACAATCAAAAGAATAGATTTTTCATTAATTAAAGGTGGAGCAAGTGATTTCTTTTTAGCAGCCAAAACTTCTGGTCAAAGTATTTCAAATAATACTAATACTAAAGTAACCTTTGATAGCGAAGATTTTGATACAGGAAGTGATTTTGCCTCTAGCACATATACTGCACCTTCTGCAGGTAAATATTTTTTTTATACTAAATTGTTAAGTGATTGTACATCTGGTGAAACAGTTAAAATATTTTTCTTTAAAAATGGATCACAATTTGTTGAACATAGAAATACAACGCATGGATCAAATAGAAGAACATTTTCAATGTCTGCAATTTTAGATTTATCAGCAAGTGATACTATTGAAGTATATAAATTTCAAGATGGTGGTTCAGCAAGAAATATTGATGGCGATAGTAATAGATCAACTTTTTTTATGGGATGTAAATTAGGATAAAATTATGGCAACATTATACACAAAAATTAAATTATATTTAGAAGCAAACTCAAAGACTTGGGATGATGACAATATTGTTTTAGAAAATAATGGAGATGGTGATCATATTAAAACATGGAATGTAACTGGATTAGATAAACCTAGTGATGAACAATTAACATCGTATGAAACTGCTGCAAATACTGTTGAAGCAAATATTGCTATAGATCAAATTAGACAAACTCAGTATTTATCTTGGCAAGAACAACTAGAAATGATTTATAAAGATCAGAAGAATGGTACGACAACATTTAAAGACCATTGTGATAAAGTAAGATCGGATAATCCTAAAGGATAATTATGGATCAATTATCTGGAGCACCAAACAATGCCAGGTAAAATAAAAAAAACAAATAACTCCACATCATCCACCGCAATCCGTTTATCGGCACATGAAAAACTTTGTGCAGAAAGAATGAATATTTTAATTAAAAATGTTGAACAGCTTAGAAAAGATGTCAGTGAATTAAAAGCTAATGTTAATAAAGGTAAAGGTGCTATAGCTGTTTTGATTGCATTTGGTTCATTTGTTACCGCAATTTTTGGTTTTTTTAAATGGGATGCCTAGAAGAAAAAGATCATCTAAAGTAATAAAAGGTTTATCAAACGAATATTCACAAATACTTAAATACATAAAAGATCCTAACTTGCTTGTATTTACCGCAGCAGGTGGTCTTGGTCCTGTGGATTTTGTTACTTTAAATTTAAAAACAGGTAAGTATAATGCTTATGACGTTAAGACTAAAAATTTTAGAAAGTCAAATTATATAAACAAAGAAGGTCATAATGTTAATTATAATGGTAAATTAATTAATAGACCTTTGACTATTCTACAAAAAAAACTTAATGTGAAAATAATATACGGAGACGAGTAATGTGGTTAAGTGCAATAAAATTAGCAGCTCAAGCTGGTAGTCATATCTATAAAAAAAGACAACAAACTAAAATGCTAATGGCAGACGCACAAATGAGACACGCTGAGAAAATGGCAGCAGGTCAAGCTGAGTATCAAGGTAAGCTTTTAGAAGCTAGACAATCAGATTGGAAAGATGAGTTCGTTTTACTTATTCTGTCAGCTCCCATATTAGTGTTAGCTTATGCAGTTATATCTGATGATCCTGGAGCTATGGATAAAATAAAATTATTTTTTGAGTATTTCAATCAACTCCCTCCGTGGTTTTCAAATTTGTGGATTTTGGTAGTCGCAAGTATTTACGGCATAAAAGGTACACAAATCTTTAGAGGTAAAAAATGACAAAGAAACCTATTGAGGTAAGCTCTGAAAGCAGTTTAAGTATGCCAATAAAAAACATGATTGGTATTGTAGCATTAGTTGCAAGTTTTGTTTTTGGATATACACAAATAACTTCAAGACTTACATCACTTGAAACTTCTCGTGAGTTATTTAATGCAGACCTTTTAAAAAAATCAGAGCAAAAACCAACAGATCAAGAACAATATTTATTATTAGAATCAATTTCTGGAGATCTTGAAAAGACAATACAAAGAGTAGATGAGATGATGCACAATGGTGTAAACATAAAAAGGATAATGAAAGATGTAGATAGATTAAGAAGCGATGTAGAAACTTTAAAAGATAAGGTAAGAAAGAATGGAAGCCAGTGAAAACATTTTATTTAGTTATGAGATTATGTTGGGGAGATATTGAAGATGGTGGTTGTTCTGACACTTTGTTTTTACCTGAAACACAATATGAAGATTTTGCACTTTGTATGATTGATGGACATAGCAAATCAATAGATGGATATTTAAATTTAGGAAGAGATAATATAAATATACAGGAGATTAGATTTGAATTTCACTGTAAAGAAAAACGATTAGATGAAGTAGTATTATGAAAACAATTATAGCTTTATTAATGTTTGTTGGAGAGCCACAACAACTTAAAGAAATGACTTATATACCTACTCTTTCTGAATGTTTAAAAAAGAAAAGAATAGCAACAAGAAATAGTGGTGTTAGAGTTACATACGTTTGTTCAAAGGTAAAAGCAAAATTATCTGCAGACAATAAAATTTTATCTATTGAAAAAATACAATGATGTTTGTCCAGCAATATACAAAAGGTTTTAGTTTATTATCACAGCAAGGAGTTGGTCGTGGCAAAAAAATTAAAAAATCTGTTCGGTTACGAACATATCAAAAAGCCAAGAAAAAAAAGAAAAGGTAGGCACGCAAAGTCACCAAATAAGTCTTTTACTAGAAAAAAAAATAGAGGACAAGGAAGAGTATAAATGCTAGACAAGTTTTGGGAAATATTAGATCATTTCGCAACCTGGTTATCAAACAAATGCTGGGAAAAATTATACAAATATAGGAGACATAATGATAAAAAAAATAAAAAATAAAATATGCGAACTCATGTGCAAGCTATTTAATATAGTTCCTTGTATGTGTAAGCATGATTGTGAATGTAAAAACAAAGCAGATAAATATAAAAAATAATTATGAGCATTACATATCGAGGCGAAACATTTGCTGGGTATAACAAACCTAAAAGAGCAAGAACTAAAACAAAGAAGTTTGCTGTCCTAGCAAAAGTGGGTAATCGAGTTAGATTGATTCGATATGGTGATGCAAACATGAAGATTAAAAAAAATAATCCTGCTAGACGAAAATCATTTCGTGCCAGACATCGATGTGCAACAGCTACAAATAAATTAACCGCAAGATATTGGTCTTGTAAAAAGTGGTAAGAAGAACTTGGAATAGATCAAAAAGAAGAGTTTTTATTTGCGGATATTGTGTGGAGTGTAATAAAGAGTTGTTGAACATAGATGGTGGATGGATTATAAATGCAGAACATAAGCATTTTTGTCATCATGGTAAAGATGGCAGTTGCTTTGATAACTATGTAAGGAGGAAAAATGTACCACTCAAAAATGAAGGCGAAGAAAAAGCCTATGATGAAAAAAAATAAAAAGAAAAAAGGCATGATGAAGAAGAAAAAATAATGCCAGGAAAAAACAAAAAAAAATATACAAAGAAACAAATGAAAATTGCTCGTGTTGCAGAGCCTAGAGATAGAATAACTGCTGCGGACTTTTCTATGTTAAGAAAATATGGCAAAAAAAAGTCAAGTAAATAAAGCTGGTAATTATACTAAACCAGGAATGCGAAAGCGATTATTCAAAAGCATCCTTGCACGTAATGTGCAAGGGACTGCTGCAGGTAAATGGTCAGCAAGAAAAGCACAATTACTTGCGAAGATGTATAAAGCAAGAGGAGGAGGCTACCGATGATGAAATCCGTAAAAGCACCTAAAGGTTTTCACTGGATGAAAAGCGGTAAAACTTTTAAACTTATGAAACACACTGGAAAATTTAAACCACACAAAGGTGCTTCATTGATGGCTAAGTTTTCTGTACAAAAAATTCATTCTAAATAATGAAAGATCCTAGAGTAGGCACAGGTAAAAAACCTAAAGGTTCAGGTCGTAGATTATATACAGACGAAAATCCAAGAGATACTGTAAGAATAAAATTTGCAACACCTGCTGATGCAAGAGCTACTGTAAAAAAAGTAAAGAACATATCAAAACCTTTTGCACGCAAAATACAAATACTAACTGTTGCAGAACAACGAGCAAAAGTTATGGGTAAAAAAAAAGTTGTATCTATTTTATCAAGAGGTAAAGATTCTATTAGGAGTGCAAGAAGAAGTTAATGGCTATAAAAAAAACACAAAGAAGTTTAATGGCATGGTCCAGACAAAAATGGAGAACAAAGTCTGGTAAAAAAAGTTCTGTAACTGGTGAAAGATATTTACCCGAAGCTGCTATCAAAGCTTTATCTCCAGAAGAATATGCAAGAACAACTGCTGCTAAAAGAAGAGCTAAAAGAAAAGGTAAACAATTTAGTAAACAACCTCGGTCTATTGCAAAAAAGGTAAGAAGATTTAGATCTTTTAGTTAAGATCTTTTTTTAATTTATTTTTGAGTTCCTCATAATCCATCCATATTTTATGTTGTGGTTTCCATAAACCTTGTTGTAAATATTTGGAACGTAAGTGATGTATTACTGTTGTGTGATCTTTATTACCAACCATATAACCTATTCTTGGTAAAGATATATGCAGCAACTCACGTAATAAAATAAAACATAAAGATCTAGCTATTGATATGTGCATAGGTCTTGATGAAGAAAACAACTCTTTTTTACCTATGTGAGTGTAATCCATAACAGCTTGTAAAATTATATTAACTTCTTTTGGATTTGGATTTATAACATTTTCTGTTTGTATTTTTTCTTGACGCAGCTCTTTCATGATTTCTACTGTGTAGCTTTGTTTTCTTTTTTTTTGATGCTGTAAAGCAATTTTATATCCTGTCTTGAAACCTACACGATACATAAAATTGTCAGCTTTACTTGTATCATATCCACTATTTTTTAATTTTACTTTTATTTCTTGAACTTCCTTTTTTAACATAGAATACCTTTTAGTTGTAAACAACTTTTAATTGTTTTGTATGTTAAGTTATTGTGCGAAACTTAACTGTTTATTTTTTTCTTCTTCAAGTAAAACACCAAGGTGGTGCTGTCTGTTCTGATGCTTATAAAACATTCTTTTACTTTTTCTCATCAGCTCCAGCTCCTTTTGCTGTCTCTCCTGAAGATGTTTTATTTTCTTTATGTCCATCTTTCCTCACTTTTGTAAAGTTAAACTTAATGTTACTTACTCCACATTCTACAAACTTACCTACTTGTTCAGCGTTTGCAGCCTTCTGCACGTCATCAAATAATTCTTCATAAGTAAAATCACATGAGCCATGCTTTATTCTTCTATACATTAGTTTTATCCTTTTTGTCAATATCCGATTTGGTGATAGTTGTTTTTATTTTTTGTAAATACATAACCATATCTAATGCTTCTTCTATTGCATCATCAATCCAAAGTATAACACTTTTATTGTTTTTACACATGGTTTTTGGATATTTTTTTTGACCCTGCAAGTCTCTTTTGATTATTTTTTTTATAACTTGATCGACTATTTTATCTTTAGAATATTTCATAGTTAAGGTGTGAGGCGGAGAAACAACTAAAAGAAAGGACCAAAAGGATATAAGGTCAAACCCCGCCTCACGATGTCTAAACAAAAAACGAAAGGTAAAAGTAAAAACCCTTCACTTACCTTCTACCATAACCACCAGCTCTCGCAAAGGATTTATTTTGTGAGTAGCCTGATCTTTGTGGTGCTTGGTTTGCTTGTGTTTTTGGAGAACTACTTTGAGGTTTTAATAATACATTAACGCCTCCAGTAAACCTGATCTCTAATCCACCATCGTGTGTCTCTTCATCTCGAGTATCACCAAAGCCAGATTGATTGTACCAGTTATCTCCTATTTTAGTACCTATTGTCCAATTCTTTCCTTGTGGAGATTTTGGATTTTTAGGTGCAACAAATAAAGGTGTATTATCTCCTTTATTTATTTTTTCATCCATAATCTCGTGCATAACTTGATCGAGCTTAGGATGGTTTGGGATAAGTTTTATATATATATTATCCACCGTTCCTCCTTATCGTTTAAACATCATTTCTTTTTGTTCATAATGATCCATAATCATTTTATAAACAGAAGGATGATGTTTTATTGCATTATCAAAGCACGACTTATATTTTATATTTTTTATAAAATTTAAATCACTCCAATTTTTTGAAGCTTTGATGCTATTAATAATCTCTTTGACTGATATTGTGTCTGCGTTTTTAGTCGTGGGTTTTTTATTATTATTAAATGATTTAGCTTTGTGTCCGTCATCATCAACAATCCCAGTTTTTAAATTAAGTAAATTTAGAAACGCATACTTCCTAGCATAAGACATCGCTTGTCCAGTTCCAAACTTATCAAGCTGTCCCATTGCCGAACATCCATCAATAATAATTTGATTTGATGGTGCATCCACATCAGTAATTGTCAGTGTGCAGGTAATCATTACATGATCGGTGTTTGTAATAGTTTGATAGCTACAAGTAGGATATAGACCTTCGTTTAGTAAAGCTTGAACAGCTACCTCTTGCACGTCATCATGTAATAATGGATTAAAGTGCATTCCTGATTTCTTGTCGGCTTTTTTTACAGTGCCTGCTTTTGTGCAAGCATCATATAATTTTTTGTATATGTTTGTCATTTAGCCTCCAATATTCTTATCTCTTGTTCCAAACAGTTAGCTTTGTTTATATTCTTCTGCCAGTCTGTGTTTTTTTCTACTAGCCATACGTTAGATCGAATAATTTTGTCATCAACGTAAGCACATTTTTTTCCAAAAACATACTGACTATCTTTAGAATTATATGTACATCCAACTAAAACTAGGAACGTAATAATTGTTAAAGTTTTTTTCATGCTACCTCCATAATTTGTTTATTGTTTCTATTTGTTCCATGCTCAACTCTTTAGCTTTCCAATCTGTCAAGCTTGGTTTCTCAACGAACTCTGCCATAATTTCAGGTTCGCCATTACTTAGTGAAAGTAATCTCTGTATAGTTTTTGCTTTGTTAAATAATTGATTAAGACAATATTCAAGATGATCATCATACAAAGCAGGATGTGTGTTATCAAAAATTATAAAGTCATCTTCATTAGCATAAAATAAAAATGGTTCTTTGCCACTTGCAAATCTATAAAAAGCAACTTGATCTATGTTGTATGGGTCAGGTTCTTTAGGTAATTGTTGTTTGTTAAATCCTAAACCTTTTTTTCTTCGCACAGCTTTGGGTGGTTTTGTTTTACATTCAGCAAAGTGTTCAGGGATTTCATAGTCTAACCTACCTGTAAAGCCTAGCCACAAATCTTTTGGAAACATATCAACATATCTTTCACAAGTTAAATCTTTATTAGAAAAAATATTTGTAACTGCTGCATCAATATTTTTTGCTGTGCTATGTATTTTATCTGTAATGTTCTCTCTGACTTCTTTATCTAATTCATCGTAAGGATTTAATAAATAATCACTATATTCTTTTTCAAATGCTTTGTCGTAATTATTAAGAGCTGATCTTTTTTTATCACCATCATAAATATATTTGCCTCTAGCTTCTTGTACTACATTAGAACACACGCTACCAAATCCTAGTCTATAATTTTTTTTATCTGCACGTCTTTGTTCTTGTGAACGACACATATAATCTACAATCCACATACCGATTGAAAGACGTAGCTGTGAAAAGGAAAAGTGTTTTAATCCTTCACCGCCATTTAAACTTAAAATAATCTGTTCTTTTGATTTCATAGTTGTTTGCTATTGTAATACACATAATTCACCGATTTGTCTATACATATTTAGTGTTGATATAAGTAACTTTTTTGGTAATGATGCTGTGGATGACACTAAAGGAATGGATGATAAAAAATCAAATGAACCAAAGAGAAGTGGCTAAATACTTTCATATAGATAATACAAATCCCGCAACAAATGTTTCAAGATATATTAATGGTGGTAGAATACCTCATCAAAAAATTATGAAAGTTATAAAAGAAAAAACTAAGAACCAGGTTACACCTAACGATTTTTATGAAGATTTCTGGAAACAAAATAAAGTATAAGCACGTCAGGCTTACTTGGTGGGATATCTGTCAATCTGAGGAAGCTTGGATAGATGAAGAGAATGTATTAAAACACGATATAGCTATCTGCACAGATACGGGTTATATTTTTAAGAAAACAAAAACCAAGCTATGGTTATTCACTTCGTTTTCTGAGGATAAAGACGGACTATCTGTTGGTGGTTTAACTTGTTTTCCAATCGGATGTATTAAAAAAATAGAATATTTATAATTATAATTATGGCACGCTGGACTTATTATAAATCCAATAGCGACTACAATGAATGGCACAGACAATTTAAGGGTCTTGCTGGTATTGATGTTGATTTTATTGAGTGTTGTCCTAAATGTTATGAGCCACTAGCTATCAAAGAGACAGCTTATGACAAAGGTCAGGAATATAAGGCTACAACCTTTGTAAATATGCTTGGAAATCGCCTTCAGATACCCGTATTTTTAGTTTTTTATAGGTTGAATGACCTAGGTGTCATGAATTTAAGAGTTCAGCGTGTACGACCCTTTAAATCGCAAATTCAGCCTATGTCTGTGGAAAAGTGGACAGGTATTTTATATGATTTACAGGCAAAGCACAAGGAGGTTTGTCGTTATGAAAAAGACTAGAGGTTTCTTGCTTATGACGTACAAGCTATATCATCATCTGGATAAGGTTGAGGGTACAAAGAAGAGCCATTGCCTAAATATAATTTTATCTATGCTGAAGTATGCTTGGAAAAAAGATAACTATGTTTGCCACTTACGCCACGCTACAATCGAAAAAGATACAGGGTTATCACGACCCACAGTCAAGCGTTGTTTGTTCACCCTTGCCAAGCTTAACATTATCAAAAAGGTCAGGGGTAAGTCTGGGTGCACCTATCAATTCAACACTAAATTCCTTAGATATGAAAAAGAGAGCTATCTAAGTGAAAAACTAGACCTATCTAATGTAAAAACTAGAGCTATATTAGAAGACACAATATACAATAATACATTAAGTGATTTAGATAAGTTAATAATAAAACATAATAACAAAGATACCATTATAAATAAGATTTGTTCTAGCTACACCCTTGCTGAACTAAATAAATTATATGATAAAGGCGACAACCCATATTACGTTAGATTAGCCATTCAATTAAAAAAGGAGGAGGCTAAACCTAAAATAGATATTCCTTTCGGGATATTAGATAAGGTTAAAAAAAAAACTAATTTATTCTACAAACAAGCTGTGGAACGGAACAGAAGAGGGAGAGCTAAACTTGCCAAAACTAAAGATTACCTGCGAGGCGATAGCAAAGACAAGCGGTAAAAGGTGTAGAGCTAAGGGATATTGGACACCTACAACACAGAGATTTTTATGTCGTTTTCATAGAGCGGGTCATTCTTGGGATAGTAAAACCAGAAAATACAAGGGACTGTTTAACAACAAAACTCTTTCATTGCAGAGCAAAATCAATAAACTAAAAAACCTTAAAAATTTTAAGAATAAAACAGACGATGAAATCAAACAATATATCGAGCAAGAAACAATCAAAGCTAATCAATCCAAGCGATACAGAACTAAATACTTTACTCGAAGTTATTTACGCTGGAGGAATACCTCATATCGAAATAAAAAAAACCTTGCAGACCAACTTGATGAATTTTTATCAGTGGTTAGACGCAAATCCAAAGTACAAAGAAAAGTTTAACAAGGCACAGGAAATAGGGATTAAAACCCTAGTTGAGAAATTGCTCGCTGTATATCAGGTTGAAAATCCTGATCTATCTAACGAGCAATTATTATTCTTACGTGAAAAGCAAAACTACTTACGCTGGCTTGCACCAAGAATTAGTTCTTTGTTCGTTGAACGGACTGAACAAAAAATAAAATCCGACTCCGTTGTGAGAGTTTCTTGGGAGTCTGACTCTTTGATTGATGCTGACGCAACCATTGTTGATAATGACGATAAACAGAACCCCTTGCTTCAAGACAATTTAAAATAGTCTGAACCTTTAGTTCTAATGTATTGTTCTTAATTGGTTTTTTGTTAGTTCTATTATTTTTTTTAGCCATATCCTTTTCATCTCCTTGTCATTGGCGTTAGTTTTAGCAGTAAGTAGTAAGCACATTTGAAATAAATATTTCTTATTCATTACCACCATCCTTTATCTTTAAAGTGTAGATATACAATAAAAGCTACGGCAAAGATTAATTGAAATGCCAATAGTTCTAAGTCTGTATATTCCAAATCACTAGCTTTCATTGCAAATATACCCCACTACAACTTTGTTGTTAAAAACATAGTACGTTCTATTTTCGCTGGTACTATATTTTTTATTCTCTTCTTTGATAACATTGACATCAAACCATGAACTGCAATTTGTATAAATCTTAAATTTATCTTGCTCAATCGTTCCTGAGTTTGTCAATATTAACAAAGTAATGAACATTGCTTTCATTTTTTCCCTTTCAACTTAACCCATAAAAATTTATAACCATTTCCATAGGATATTTTTTTTACGCAAATACCTCTTTTAACTAAATTATCTACCTTATCACTAGTTTCTTTATCAGTATCAGAATAACCTATCCAATTTGGATAACTATCTTTTAAAGCTGCTAAAAGTGTTTGTCTTATTGCTGTCATTTTTTGTTCTCCTTGTTAGTTTTCCAAGCATCTATTTCATAGCTGCAACTATGCTCATAGCTATCAAAGATGTTAAAATTATGGTCCTTAACCTTAGCCGTTGTTTCAATGATAGCTTTGTCAATATCTTCTTGTTTGCTATCTAGTTCAATGTAACCAAAGCTAATCTTTTTGTAATATACTTTTATCTTCATTAATTAACTTTTCTCTTTTAATTAAGCGTTCCATTTCTTCCACTGTCGTGTCTTTGCTTACGATCATCTTGTATCTTTTAGCTATGTATCTAATTAAGCTAAAATCTTTGTTTTTACCTTTGTATAGTATTGTCATTACGCTACCTCTTTCTCTTTTATTTTCTCACAAAATTTAATTAACTTCTGAAAAAATATAATAGATTTTAATACAAATGCGTATTGTTTAGCGTCACGTCTTAACATTTTGAAAGCATTATCAATAAAACCATTTAACATTTTTATTCTTTCATCATGGTTTAAACCAGCGAGATCTTTGTAAATTGCTCCGTCTCGTTTTTTATAATGTGATAAAAATATATTCATTACGCTACCTCCTCTGTCGCTCATATTTTATCCCTCAAGGGTTCTCTCTCTGAGACATCCCAAAGATATATTTTATCTTCATTTTGTTTATTAGTTTCTTTTTGATCTCTTAAAATAAAATTACAAACACAATTTGGAAATTGTTTTTTATATTTTTTGTAATTATTAAAAGGTTTTCTAACTTTATTTTTGACAAATCTATTAAATATATATTCGTCAATCTTTATGCTGAACTCGTATTGTTTTAGTTTAGGCATTGTCGTTCCTTTCTATTGTATTATATTTACTTACGTCTCTATATTTATCCATATCAAAGTTAAAAGAAACTAATCCCTCACTAGGGTGTCTTGTTTCTTGATATTCAACTGGACATTTTTTTAACCACTCATTGAATTTATTATTGAGTGCTTTTGTTTTTAGTTCTTGACTCATTGTTTACTTTCCTTTCTGTTGTTTACCTGTTTGCTAATTTTATTTTGATGATATTTGCCAATATTTTTAACTTTCATTTATGCTTCCCTCCAATAATAAGTTTTACCTTCAAACTCTACTTGATCATAATCCATAGCCATTAAATCAGACCATTCTTTCCAATCAATGCAACTTTCTAATGGATTGAAAGTATCATTGTATCTTTGTAAATATCCGCAATCTTCAGCAGTTTCTTTACAATAATCTTCCCATTTATATTCAGAAACAAAAATTATACCATATTCCCAACCATAATTTTCTGTTTCTTTTTTTAGTTCTTTAATTGTTTTTTTTCTTTCCTTGTCTGTATCAGGGTTGTTTAATTCTTCCTCTAAATCCCTGCTATCTAATATGCTCATTTTATTTACCTTCCTTAGTTTGTTTAAGATATTGTGTAGTAAATTTTGCTATGCCTGATTTAAAATCATTAAACATAATTTCCCAACCAGTATTAAGTGCATCATCTCTTTCTCTAATCTTATTAAGATCATTAAGTTGATTATTTAGTGCACATAAAATTGCTTGTGCCTCTTTTTGTGTTAAGTTTATTTTCATAGTTCCCTTCCTTGTTTGTTTACCTGTTTGCTATCCATAATCCCATAGCCACAATCATAATTATAAACACTATAATTGTGGCTAAAATAAGAATTGAGATCATGCTACTTCTTTGTTTAGTTTATCTAAATAATCGTGAACAATTTGTTCACCAACAATATAAGCGTACATATTCACAACATTTTCTGGCTCACTAAAGTCTGTATTTACTTCTCCAAAGTGATTCTTTTCGTATTCTTTTATAATGTTGATAATATCAAACACTTTATCACCTAACCATTTTTTGGCTTTATATGTGCCGATTATATAATAATTACTATTAAAAGCATCGTTATGTATTGTGGAAGCTGCACGTCTGTGCTCTTCAATGTAGCTTTGATCTTGATTGTTTATAAAATCTTCAAAATGAGATTTTATTTCTTCATATTTGTAATAGTCTTTCATTTTATTTTTCCTTTCTTTGTTGTTTAATTATTGTTGTACAAAAACATTGTGGCAGAATTAAGGCAATATTAAAAAAAAATAATAAAAAAAACCCCTGTTAAAAATTAATTCAACAGGGGTAAAATTGTTTATTATTTATTTAATATATCTAATGGATCGTATTTTAATATAGCGTTCAAATCTTGTTTTGAAAATTTAAACATTAATCGTCTATATAGTAATTTTATTTTTTTAATCATTTGATACCTCATTTTTTAATTGACCGAGATACTCTGGAGCCGCTACTAAAAATGGCTCAACATATTTAGTCTTAACACAACCTTCATCAATTAAATATTTGTAGGCTTTTGTTTTTTCTTTAACATCATCTAAATAAATTCTTATGATGTTTTTATGTGGTCTTGTTACTATCATTTTATACCCTTTGTTATTTGTTTGATTATTGTTATATAATACGATTGTGTCAAAATTATGGCAAAGTGAAAAAAAATATTTTATATAAAGATGCGTTTTAGCAATACATTAAATTTTTTTTTATTCGTGTATATGTTCGGTATTTAGTAATGATAAGAAAAAATTATTAGTATTAGACTTTCCGATAAATAAACATTATCAAACATTTTGCACAACATACCCTATATATTGCAAAAATGCACACAGGGGTACACCCGACAACGCAGTCGCACATTATATATATATATATTATTGGGACTCGAGGACTCCCTTCCACACACAATCTTTTCCTTGCATGACCGCCAGAATACACTAGATATTGTATATGGACATATTTTACGGAGAAGATCTTGATTCTATTTGCTATGTTGATGAAAAAGACAATAGCGTTATAATTAAGTTCTATGGATTTGGTAATTCTTTAGAAGCTAGGATCTTTCTAGGTATAACAATGGGAAGACTTGGATTTGACTATACAGAGTCTGAAGAGAGATTTATAGATAAACGTAAACTTAATTAGTATGCAGATCACCATACCTTATGCACCCAGAAAGCATCAAGCTCATTTACATAAAACAATATCAAAATACAGATGGTCTGTTTTAGTTTGCCATCGTAGGTTTGGCAAAACAGTGTGTATGATCAATCATTTGATTAGATCAGCTTTGATGACTAAGGAGAAGAACCCTAGGTATGCCTATATAGCACCCACCTTCAAACAGGCAAAATCTATAGCTTGGGATTATATAAAACAATTTACAGCTAAAATACCTTACACTAAGTTTAACGAAACAGAACTTCGTGTTGATTTACCTAATGGCTCTCGTATTACCTTGCTAGGCTCAGAGAACTGCGATGGTCTTAGAGGTATTTATCTTGATGGTTGCGTGATTGATGAATACGCAAACGTATCATCAAGACTATTTCCAGAGATAATTAGACCAGCACTTTCTGATCGCAAGGGGTATTGTGTCTTCATTGGCACGCCACAGGGAATGAATAATAACTTTTATGAACTTTATCAGCACGCACAGGGAGCAAGCGACTGGTATCATTATAAAGCTAAAGCTTCTGAAACTAAGATTGTAGATGAAGATGAGCTTTTAAAAGCAAAAGAAGTTATGGGTGATAATAAATTTAAGCAAGAGTTTGAATGCGATTGGATTGCTAACATAGAAGGATCTATTTATGGTGAGGTCTTGGCAAAGATGGAAGATAAAAAGCAAATGTCTCGTGTGCCGTATGATCCTAGCCTGCCTGTAAATACTGCGTGGGATCTTGGCGTTTC
>VTLG01016393.1_pt1 | contig 32933 bp, 15 predicted proteins | sample 4694571 | NCBI WGS metagenome assembly VTLG01 (sample SAMN12604809, study PRJNA352737) | marine metagenome | biome: ENVO:00000447; feature: ENVO:00000209|ENVO:00000569|ENVO:01000036; material: ENVO:00002151; isolation source: viral sequences binned using virsorter ...
CCAACACCAGTTCCTGGAGTACTGAATACAATAGTTGGAACAACAGTATATCCAATACCAGAATTTAATATTCTAATAGTGCTAATTCCTGCACCAGATTCAGTTTCTAATACTGGATGTATTATAGCAGTATTGATTCCAGATGGAGGTCCAGTAACTGTAGATAGTGGTGTAGATGAATAACCAGTAGCACCTGCAGCAACAATAACACTTTGTATACCAAAACTAGTTGATATAGAACAAGTAGCAGCAGCTCCACTACCTCCACCACCACTAATTGTGATTATTGGTGCCTCTGTATATCCAGCACCAGTATTAGTCATTTCAATTCTATAGATTGAAGTAATATTTGATCTAGAAGTAGTGATAGCAACTGCACTAGCAGTAAATCCTCCTGCAGGAGCAGCACCAATTGAAACTGTTGGTGTTGATGTATAACCAGAACCATCATTATTCAAGAATATTTCCCTGATACAACCACTTGATATACCAGCAGTTGCAGTAGCAGTTATTCCAAGACCAACCAAATTAACAGTTGTTATATATCCTTCATCCTCTACAGTATTATCAACTTCATCAATACTTGTATCGATAAGTTCATTTTCATATTCAAATAATTCACAACTTAAATCATAAGTATAAAGACTACCTAATTGGTAAAATGGTTTTTCATGCTCTACTCTCTTAATTTCAAATAATCTTTCACCTAGAGGGAAATAAATTAGATCACCTTCTTTTGGTCTACTAACTAAATCCCCAAAGTCATATCCAGTAATTCTTCCCTCTCTAATACCAGCTGATATACCTTCTAAGAATGGTGTAATAAAATCTTCAAATCTTTCTCTTGATATTGTAAGACTGACTTCATTTTGCAACTTCAATCCAAATTTAGTCATTACATCACTATTAGGTGCATACCCATCATAATTATTAACATATGCTTCTAGAAGAAAACTATCATCAAATTTTGATGATTGAATCTCTTTTATAATATTATCAGTTTTAAATATTTTTCTAGGAAGATAATATACCTCAACACCATAAATTTGTATCTGCTCCGTGATTAAATCATGAATAAGATGTTGTTCTGTAACCGATCCTTGTAGAAAATATGAATTTAAGGTCATAACTATCCAATAAAGTCATAAGGTGGTAATTCATATTCTTGAATCATTCTTTGCTTGATATCATCAAGATCTCTTTGAGCATCTTCATATAACTCTCGACCATTAAGTTCAACTCCACCAGGAAGTTTAGTTCCTCTAAATTTAAGTAAATTTTGACCCCACTGTCGTTTTATAAGTGCAGTCACATATTTTTTAAGGAAACTGTCATTATATACATTCGTAAAAGTATTAGGATCTAAAATCCTATAACAATCAATAATTAAATAAGTATCTTTAGTTTCAGAACCCCAATCCATATCAATATATAATCGACCTTGCCTCTTATTAAATCTTAATTGCTTATCTGTAGTCAATAGAAAATCAATATCCTCAAGATAAGTTTTTGTCATTGAATATTGTAATAAATCAACAGAATTAAATTTGTATAAATCATTCAAAAATAATTGATACTTTATACTAAACATTCCACCTGATATAGTGCTACTATCAAATTTAAAGATTTTTTCTACACCAATTACTGAGTCTGGAACTTGTATAAAATTAGATGTCTCATAAAAACTGTTAGTCATATCAGACATACCACTAACAGTTGTTGAAATACCTGATGTTGTTGTAATCCCTAAAGTATTAGAACTTCCAGTCTCATTTGTTGCCTGTCCTCTATTAATATCATCTTCAGTAAGTTTATATTTTAAATACATTCTTTCCACGCCATCAAAATGACGTTCTTGGAAATATTGTATACCATCATCAATTAGATCCTCTATTTGCTCATCAGCAACATTAATCTCAACTACAGGTTCACCTAATTGTCTTAAACAATAATTGGTTAATTCCTCTCTACTTGCTGGTTTTGCCATTAATACGCACCTCCATCAATCGCTCCTGCGGTAAGCAGTCCAGTAATATTTACATCTGTTGAGAATGTTGCTATTCCAGCAACAACCAATTCATCTAAATCAGTCTGTCCATCAACATCAATACCACCAGTACCTATATCTAGTTCAGTAGCAGTTACAATTCCTGATATAACATTTAAACCACCAGCAGTTATGGTTACATCATCACCAAATGTAGAAACACCTGTTACATTTAACTGGTCTACATTAATTCCACCTACTACATCAAGACGAGCATTGGCATCTATTAGAGCAGAGAATGTTGCTACACCAGCAACGTTAACGTCATCTAATTGAGTATCACCATCAACATCTAATGTGCTATTAATATCAACAGCAGAACTAAATGTTGCTGCTGCACCAACTACAAGTTCATCTACATCTAGTTGACCATCTATATCTAAAACACCATTGATATCAACAGCACCAAATGTAGCAATACCTGCTACATTTAACTGATCTATATTAGCACCACCTGCAACATCAAGACGAGCATTGGCATCTATTAGAGCAGAGAACGTGGCAGTCTCAGCAACATTAAGAACATCTAAATCAGTTGTTCCATCAACATCTAAACTAGACTCTGCAACTATAGCACTTTCAAAAGTAGCAGTATTAGTAACCGTTGCTATTGCTACGTATAGTTGATCACCATTTATACCACCTACTACATCAATACGATTATTAACATCAACAAGAGAAGAAAATGTAGAGACACCAGTAACTACTAGTTCATCTACATCTAATTGACCATCTATATCTAAAACACCATTAATATCAACAGTATTACTAAAGGTAGCAACACCAGCAACTACAAGTTCATCTAAATCAGTCTGCCCATCTACATCTATACCATTAGTTCCAATATCTAATCCAGTAGCACTAACGATTCCTGACGTAACATCTATACCACCAGCAGTAACCCTTACATCATCACCGAATGTAGAAACACCTGTTACATTAACATTAATAAGATTTCCTAAGAAATTAACATTTTGACTGGAATTTATACGAAGTGCTTCATTTCCACTAGTATGAAAAGAAATTGTATCATTGGCAGGAAATCTTATTTTTGTATTTGAATCTCCTGTGTGATATATTGTATCAGCAATATCTAAATTACCAGATACTGTCACGGTACTACTGAATGTAGCAGCACCAGCAACGACAACTTCATCTAAGTCTGCTTGACCATCTACATCTAAACCTGCATTAATATCAACAGCAGAAGCAAATGTAGAGACACCAGAGACATTTAAGAGGTCAGTTTCAGTACGTCCAGTAACATCAATACCTTCAGCAGTAGTAGATACTCGTTCAATATTATTATAAAATATTTTTACGTCTGCATCAGCAGTGGCTTCAAGAAGCGACTCATCATCATCCGCATTTCTAAGTTTTATGACATCACCACGTATCCTAAGATCACCTGTCTCATTTTTTATAAAGCTATGAGTCCCTCCATGCCATATTCTTAAATCTCCACCAGATTTGGATCCAAATACTGCCTGTGCACTATCATCAAACTTAATCTTACTTGTTGCTTTATCCCATTGCATATTATATGCAGCACCAGGGAAATATACATCTTCATTATGTGTGGTGACACCAGCAATTACTACTTCATCTAAATCTGCCTGTCCATCAACATCTAATCCAGCATTAATATCTACAGCAACATCAAAGGTAGATACTCCTGCCTGAACTGCAATACCACCACCAAATGTAGCAATACCAATAAAGGTAGAAATACCAGTAATTTTTAAATCTGTAAATGTATTTGGTGCAACTTTAATAGCAGCTTCAATTGTTGCTGTAGTTGTTGAATCAAGTGATGAAATATTTTGAAGTTCTCTTGCACTACTGATTACTTGTGTGGATCCAATGCTAAGTGACTTTACACTTGTAATTCCAGCAACATTTAATCCATTTAATATATCAACAGCAGCATTAATATCAATTTCATTCGAGAAAGTTGCAATTCCAGCAACTGTTAAATCATTACCTATATTTAAATTCTTTCCTATTCCTATACCACCAGCAACAATTATCGCACCACTAGTTGTTGATGATGAATCTGTCGATCCTGCAAATGTTGTTATTCCACTAGCACTAGAAAAATAATACCCTGGAGCATCCAGGGTATCGGTCATATAAAATTTTTCGTCTGAAAGATTCCATACCAGAAGCATTCCATCTTCATCTTTCCTTGTGGAATCAACGTCAGTTAGATTGGTTATTCTTGTTGGTGGTGCAGAAGCATTGGATAGTACACGAATTACATTTTGAGATCCAATTCTATCGTTTATCGTTGGCATTACCTAGTTACCCCGGCTCGTACTAATGCTGATCCTTCCACAGCTTTATAATCTTTTCCACTAGTGGTTATCTTTACATCATAAACATATCTACCTGGTTTCAATGTCAACGTTTTAGACGCTGCCATTGATATAGAAATAATTCCATTTTCTGGTTGGGATATAGTTGTCCCAAATGAAACTGAATTATTGCTAGAATAACTTTTTCTCAAATGAGCTGTTGAAGCAGCTCCAACCAAATAGAGAGGAGCATTCGTTCTTGTATCCTCAAGTTGAAAAGAGGTATCAAAATCATAACCCTGTTCAATTGTGATGTTAGATACGTATACTGCCATTATTCATCCAAATACTATATTATCTTTAGATATTTATATTCTTATCCATTGTCAATAATTTAAGAAGTGATTTAATTTCATCAATATCTTGCTTCATCTTATCTAATTCATTTTTTTGCAATTCTTTTTGACGTAAAGAATTAACATATTCATTATATCCTATAGAATCACAATTAACTATAGCACCACTTTTTTCATCTCGATATAAATTAGGATAACCCTCAACCTTAATCATCTTATTGCTATTGTCCTTAATTCTTTCAACCTTGGTGGATATGCTTGATTAGTTCCAGACATTACAATCTTAATTGTATATCCAGTAAATAAATCAAGATTATTTGCTGTAAATTGATATTCTAAGAATTGATTAGATAAACTAGCAGGAACAAAAGTATCTGGTAGACCACTATTTTTAGATTGATCTACAACTTCAAATCCAGATTCATTACTGAATGTTAAATTATCATACCCTGGGAATAATTCAAATGATTGATTAACTTCACCAGAATCTGCTCTTACTAAACTATAAAGCACTCTAAAATCTGCAGATGAATGTCTATAAGCAGATATAAATGCTTTAAGAGACGTTGCTGGATTATTTAAATTTATAGTATTAGATACATATACTGCTGCATGTGGATCATCTATAATTGAATTAACTCTTCCATCAATAGGATAATCTACTATTGGTTTATTTAAACGACTATTTCTGAATTCTGTAAATGCAGTATCTAGGTAAAGTATTGGAGATAAATTACTATCTGAAGATGAGAAATTTATTCCAGTAGTAAATGATTTATTTCTTGGTAAACCACTTAAATACGTAGATTCATTTATCTTAGAACATACAAGTCTAGGTGAAGTTAACGAATTTAATACATTAATTCCTACGGGTTCAAATCCACTATCATTAAATGAACCCTCTGAACCGCCAGCACTTGTGCCTGTAACGCTTCTAATTTGACCACTAACAGAAGTTAATGATCCTGGTGTGATAACATCATAACTAGGAACTAAAGCAGTGTAGGCTATGTTCTCCGTTGCTCTTACATTATCACCACCAACAGATGACTCATTAGAGAACTGAAGTCTTGGGAATCCACTTGGTGTTCCATCAACACTTCTATCAACACCATTTGTTGACATATCAACTGCTATATGATAATCATCTATAGTAATAGGTTCAGCAACAGTATGGGTTGTATTTACTCTTCTTAAAGAAACTCCATTGAGTTCATATTTGTAAACTGAAGTCTTATTTTCATGTGAAGAAATAACAGTAGAATCAGTTCCTCTACCATTAGTATCAATAGTAAGAGTTCCAGAACCTACAGCACTATATTTAACAATTTCTTGACCAACTTTAATATATCCAGGATTGGTTGCAGATACATTTTGTCCCTCAAACACTGAGAAATTAGAAGTATTTGCAACACTGACTAAAGTTGTTTCAGTATTACTTAATGTGGCACTTAACGTAGTTGGTGCTACACTTGATTCAATATTACTTAATGTTACTTTATTAGTACTGGAATACATTCCATGATTGAAATGAGATACTTTAATATAGTTTCCAGAACGTATACCGCCCGTTGAAGTAGATTCTCTTATCTTATAAGTAGTCAATCCAACTACTCCACCAGTTGCATCACTATAGTAACTTAATCCTAATCCAGCAGATGCACTTTGTACAGCAAATTCTTTTCCAGATCCAACAGAACCAGTTTCACCTTCTATATTTTCAACAAATAAAGTATCTATGTCCGTTGATATTCCTGCAATAGTAATTTTAGCACCAGAACCTTGATTTCCAGCAGTAGAAGTTACAATACCAATAACATCACCAATCTGATATCCAGTTCCACGTTCACCCTTAACAGATGTAAATGCTACCTTTGAAATAGCACCTGTTGTGGCATTTACATTAGTTATATTTAATCTTAGACCAGAACCACTACCAACAAAATTAAAGGTATCTACAGAAGAATCGGTAGTATAATTAACTCCTGTTTCGGTAGTCTTAATTCCTAAGTTACTAACAGAACTTCCCCTACCAACAATAATAGCAGAACCACCTTTATCACTAACACCAGCAATTTTTTGTCCTACTGTTAATATTCCAACTAATGAAGAATCACTACCAGGAACAGTAGTAATACCAATAGTAGCAGTTTTTGTTAAAGTTCTTATTGGATCATTATTTAATTTTAATATGTAATCATTACTTTCATCTAAATCTGGATTATAGAAGTACGCAGTTCCTGTACTTGAAGTAAAGTCTGCTTTATAAAGTTTAAATTTAAGATCTTGATTTTGATTTGTAGTCCATATTGAACCATTTTGTGACTTAAATAAACTTCCAAGTGCAAATTGTCTCTCGTAAATAGAAGACAGTGCATTTTCATCAGGTGGAATATCTGATAAAGCTACAGAAGGTTCTTGCATTACAGCAGTCCATAATAAATACTCATCACTAGTTGGAGCAATTGCTACTATTGCATATTCTCTACCTGGTGCCAAATAAATTGGTTCTGGGAATTTAACATTAGTTGCAACACTTCCATCTACAGATGTTTGTATATTATCTACAACATTTCCATTAACATCTGTTGTTTTTGGTCTTAATGTAACAGTTTTTCCAATAACATTTAGAGTTGGTAATCCTAATTCAACAGTTCTTACTTGTATTGTAACTGGAGCATTTCCAGAATCTATTTCAGCAAAGAATAAATCAACAGATGTTAAAAATACACCATTTACATCATCACTTAAATCAATATCTGAAGGTGCTTGAACATTTCCACCAACTATAAATGTTTGTGCTAAAGGATCACCATACTGTACTTGTTCCGTAGTTACATTTGTAAATGTATTTACATTTGCTATAGCATCAACATTAGTTGTAGTTGTTGTTACTTCATTTTGCCATCTATTCACACTTCCTTGAGAACTATATCTGGACTCTGCAAAAGAAATCGTATTACTTCCAGGAATACCCTTTTCATTTGTAGAACTTGAAGATAATTTAAATGTCTTAGTTCCCGTTTCTATTCTTACTGATGGAACAGGACTTGAATTTGGATCTCTTAAGAAAAATGTTCCAATAACATCACCAAAATTATCAGAAATTAATCTTAAATCTTTAACATAAGCTTCTGCTCTGCTGGTTTGACCAACTAATTTCATTCCTTGAGTTAAATATCCAGAATATAAACCTTGTGCTTGATTTGATAATGATTCAGTATCAACGTTAAGAATTTTAGATGATGTACTATAACTTTCTGATATTGCTTCTGTTTTATTATATGGGTTAACATTGTATATTGATGTAGGACTATTAAATTGTCCGAATTTATGTCTAGGACTACAAAGTCTAAATTCAATTAAATCTACATTACCAACTGATCCAATAATTGTTTCTCCAATTTCAAATGCATCAGAAGCACCTGCAATATCTAAAGTTGAATCTGTTGCTATTTCAATTAATTTTGGTATAAAATCAACAGCACTATTTCCATCAAGGAACTGATAATATCTTGTAAATGGTTTAAGATTAGATACTACAAATTCAGTATTTCTAGATCTCATGAAAGATTCAGAACCAGATGATACTAATTGATTTCTAGTATTAACATCATCTACACTGAATGCATTTTCAGTAATAGTTTGTCTACTATCTACTTCTGTAACAGTTTCACTACTTACTACTCTTCCACGATCTCCTTCTTGTCTACGATTTGTTATTAATACATCTTGACCTTGAATATCAATCTCCTGTGTGAATACATCACTTCTAGTAATACGAATATTATTATCTTCTAATTGAACTGTTCTAACCCAAGTATCATTTACTGGATTTAATTGAACATTTCCAGTATAAACAACTACATGGAATGGGTTAATATTTTCAGCCCTTGTTGCCATTGGTTGCTCTAACCAATCAATTTCATCATATTTTAAAGTTACTGCATTTCCAGTTTTTTGGATATTTGGATCTATAGTTGGATAATTTTCACCAAAATCTTCATTTTCGGGAATAGATACTTCTAAAGTTGCAAGTTGTGATGCTATAGAATTCCTGCTAATTATAGGAACTAATTCATTTGCTTGTGAATTTATTTGAATTTTTGATAATCTTCCATTAGTTCTTGAACTATTTGTAAAAGGATCAACAAAAAATCCACTTTTAAATCTATTTCTTCCATCAGCATCTTGAACTTGAAGAGTTTGAGTATCAAGTTCAAGGAGAGAAAGTGTTGTTACTTGCTCTAAATTTTCTACTCTATCTTCAATATATCCAATATCCCTCATTGTATACCTTCTATTATCAATCAATGTCAAAGATGCATCTTGAGGATTGTAAAGATATGGTGGAAGATTGATAGTTGCTATTTGCATCAACTCATCATTTTTTTCAGGTGCTTTAGGGAATTTCTTTGATTGTCCTTTTTCATAAACAAATTTACCAAATTTATCCAAATATAGTTTGTCTATTCTAGGTAAATAATAATCATACCCCAATATAGATGATTCATCTGCTGATAAAAGATACTTAGGAGTACTATCAAAACTTCTAGAACTAAAATCAAATGGTGATCCAGTAGTAGCTGATGAATCAAATACTGCTACTCTAGGTCTAAAATCAAGAGTATCTGATGCTCTTAGACGTGATCTTCCAATCGTTGGTATATCTTGAGCAAATCTTTCTTTATCATAACTTAAGACAGTAAATACATCACCATCATCTGTAGATGGTACTGAATAATAATCAAATACAATTAATAATCTCTTAGCAGGTTCTGAAATTCCATTACTTCTAACAAGTCTAGAATAATCATAATACTGATCTCTTTGTCCTTTATCTAAAGAGAAAGAATCTGTGATAATTTTATAACTACCTGAAGTAATTATTTCAACTTCAGTGGTTAATTTAGATTCATCAAATACTACAGTTTCCCCAGTTGATAATTTATCACCTGTTAAATAAACAATTTTTAATGTGTTTGCTGATGGTGATGAAACAACTCTTGCAATTGCTTTGCTTGTATTACCTACTATATGTTCTCCAACTATAGCATTAGTATGAACACTAGCAGTTGAAGTAAATTGAATCTCATCTAATGTTGGATCTGAACTATCTAATGATTCATAGACAGATACTACCTTTGCTACATCAGGATAATTTAAACAAATCTCTTCATCTTGTACTCTTACACCATAATACTTATTGTATGTTAATCCATCAGCATTTGAGGTATTGACACCAACCCCAGATTGCTTATATTTCGATCTAGATACCACAAGAGAAGCACTTCTATTATATTGCTTTACTTTACTCTGAATTCCAAACTTACTAAGTGTTGTGTCTACTACAACATTACTTTGACTAGCTCTTAAACCTCTAATAGTTATAATATTATTGGAAAGTTCAAATTGATCTCTTGCAATGGGTGCTTGTATACCAGTTGAATAAGTTACAGAATATCTTTCTTCATCAAATGCTTCATAAGCAGCACTAGTAATTCCTACAGATGAAAGATTAAAAGTAAGTTCACCATCACTATCAGTCGATTCTCCAGTTATTTGCTCAGAAATAGTCAATGTGGAACCAGTAAGGTCTACTGTAGAAACATTAGAATCTGGTAATCGTACATATAATCCACCTTCATTAGATATAACAGGTCCCATGGCAAATGGAGTAACTAATGAAGCATTTGCTCCAGTTAATATTTGACCATCAAAAACTCCAGTAACACCAGCACCAATATTAATAGCAGTATTTGTTATTGAATTTATTCCTATTGTTAATTTATCAGAAGCAACAGAAGTTACTCTATTATAAGTTTCTGTTGAAAATCCAGATCTTTGATATGAAATAATAGTATCTGTTCTTATACCAGTAAATGGAAATCCTCCAGCCGCTACTGTTGCTACTCCACTAAGTACTGCTGGAATTGTTATCTGATTAATACTACCAGGCATTCTGAATCTTTCAAGCACAGAATCAGCAGTGAAATCAGGATAACCAGTAACTCCAGTTTGTTTTACTGATTTTATATTTTGAGTTCCATATACAACAAACTCATTAATCATTCTTGAAATTTCTATTCCATTAACAATTAATCCTTCACCTTTAGCAAAATTACCAGAAGTTTGTCTTAAGTAAATATATTCACTATTACCACCAGCATAAACAGCATAACCACTAGCACCACTACTTTTACCTTTTACAAAAGCAGTAGTAGGAATATCATCAGCATCAACACTTTGATTTAAAGTTAATTTGGTATATGTTTGAATATCATATAATCTTAAATCATATTTCGTAGATCCATTTGAATATTCAGAAGAAGTAAGATTAACTGTATATACTCTTGCATCCCCTATTTTAGATCCACTATCACCTACTAATCTATTATATAAATCTATAGTTGCTCTTTGTTTTGGTATTCCAGTTACATTATTGACTTGCAATAAATTTCCCATATTAAATGGAATACTTGAATTCTCTATTTTTTCAGTTTCTCTTGGTTTATCAACATCAACAATAGATGTTCCTATTTTATCAACATCATATCCCCTTACATATGCCTTTCCTGGAGATATTTTAACACACATTAAATCATCAGAAGGTGTATTTCCATCCTCTGTTTTTTCATTATCAAAATATATACCATTATTACCTATTCTATCATTTAAAGAATTATGTACTGAAGGATTAAATGGATCTACTGCATAATCACCAGATTCATCATACGTTCTTTCTGCTATCCAATCTTTAATTATATTATACTGAGTTTTATTATTAAACTTTTGTAATTTACCATTTTTAACTCTTAAAATTTCAACAAAATCAGTATCATTAGTATCAGTTAATAACTTTTTAGTAAGAGATAATCCTATCTTAAATCTATCTGCACCAGGTGCAGCATAATTAGTAAATCCTTTAGCATTATCATATAAAGATTCATCTTCCTTTGCATTAACAATAGTTTCATCAATCTTTAATCCAACTCTATATGATGGAGTATTAGTATAATAATCTAGAACTATAGTTTGTTTTTCAACATTTACAAAATAACCCCTAATAAAGAATACACCATCACCAATAGAAGCTGCAGATCCCGTAGCAGTTGAATTTGCAGATAGTAGAGTAGCAAAAGGTGCTCCTGCAACAATTGTTGTATTTCCATATTCTACATTCTCAGTGGCACTTAATGATTCCCCATCCTCAAATTGAGTAAATACAAAATTATTATCAGAATCTATATATTTTGCATATATTGTTATATCATCTACATCAGAACCAGACAATTCTACATGTTGAATCTTTGCTGTAACTCCAGATACCTGTCCTGTTATTTTCTTTCCTACAAAATTATTAATGTATAAAGATATATCAACACCTAAATTTGAAGAATTTAATTTTACCGCATAAAATTGTCCATCATATACAAGATTACCTGGAATAACTACAGAACCCTCTTTAAACATATGGGTTCCAAAGTCATTTATTTGTCCTTGCAGAATTGATTGTAGACCAGTTAATTCTCTTGCTTGTACTGGATATCCTGGCTTAAATAAAACTTTATAAAAGTTCTTTTCAGCATCAAAATCATCATAATATGGACTAATATTTAAATTGGTTTTTTGTGTCATTTTTCTTTAAAATTCCAAGATGATTTTAATGTCTTCCTTTTGTCTAGAATCTCTTTGTACCAGAGGTCTATTATTGATATAAATTATATCACCTGTCTTTGTATTTATCTCTGGAGTAGCAAGTCCATCTGTAAAAACAACTCCCAAATTCACGTCTTTTGAATTTATGGTGGTTTTAATACCACTAAATCCAGTATCTACAGATCCAGTAAATGGAGAGATACTATTTCCTGAAGATTCAAAAGATAATATTTTAGAAGTACTAGTAACAGTATTCCAATCAGTTTGATCTTTTTCGTTACCAAAATATAAAGACCTATCTTGGAAATATTTTACAACTTTAGTTTCAGAATCATATGAAGCAACATATCCTTTAGCAGTTCCTCCAGTCACTGTTTGTTCCATTTTAACACCAACAGTAGGTGTTGAACCAGTCGAAGTAAGTTTTATAGAATGTAAAGATGAATAATCACTTCCACTAAAAACAGATGATGAAGTATATTCAGTTGGATTTTTTATAATACCAACTTGAGAAAATTTGGTATCAATTGGAAAATCTCTAGTTGAATCGTCAAATCTAGCATATACTAATACTTTATCTGTACCTAATTCAGTATAGACATCATATCCATGACCCTTCGAAGGTGGGATAATTGGTATTAATTTAGCAGGGTCTGGAATAGATCCAGCAGGTTGCAACGTTCCCAGATCAACTATACCGTAAGTATATCCACTTCCACCAACAACTACTAATGCTTTAGTTATTGTTCCTCCAGAATCAACAGTTATTGATACTTTTCCTCCACTTCCATCACCTAATATATCAACAATTCCTGCAGAATAGTTTGCACCACCATCTGCAATATAAACTGATTTAATTTGATTTTGGTTGATATCAGAATCACCTGCTTCTCTAACATTCTGAATTTGATTATCTGTTGAGGTGCTCCAGTCATTAGGAACTACAACATATTCTGTAGAATCAAATTTTATAATATCACTAGGAGAGACTGAAAATAAGTATTTCCAAATATATCCATCACCACTTGTTCCAGCTGCTGTAGGTTCTAAATCAGTAAAAGTTGGTTCATCTTTGGATACATTACCTTTCAAATTAGATCCTGAAGAACCATTCTCTATACAAACATAAACTCTAAAATCACTATTAATTACATAATAATTAGAATCATATAATCTACTTGTATTTGAATTTGGTGCAGGATTTGAAATATTATAGTCATGACGATACATATCATAACGTGTATTACTAGTCCAATTAACTTTTCTTATTAATCTTCTAACATTACTACTAGTAACCTTTTTACCAAATAAAGCAGTGTCTCTATAATGACTATTATATTGTAAATTATCAGTTGGATTTGGAGTATTAGTATTCCATTCATTGTCTGAAGTGGTTCTACCAAAACCAGATGCAGGATTTGCTGGATTCGGGAGTCCTAAAAATACATAATACGAATTACTAGTATCCAGTACAGAATCTACAAAATTACCTGCATTTAATATTCTAAATTGATCTGTTACGACGGCTGGCATCTTAAATAGTTTTTTAGATATTTATAAGAGTTTTGGAAGAGCACCAGTACTTCTCAATCCAGTACCTCTTCTTTGTATGGTTGGGAACGTTGTTATTCCCACATCTACAGTGTTACCAGTGACCCCTATAGATACTGGGGAGGACGCTCTAGCAATTCCACCAAGTTTACCCCAAGAGAACTTACCAATGGTCTGTGTGCCCATTGAAGTGGCAATTCCAACTGGATTACTTGCCATTAAACAGGTAATAATACCTGTAGTTCCAGATGTCTGTATATGTTGAATAGTATATACATTATCTAAGAAGGTAGTTCCAACTCCAACTACAGCAGCATCACTTCCTGTATTATCAATTGATGTGCCACCAAGTCCCAAGTTAGTATCAAAAATATAAACTGGATTTCCTACATCCATTCCAGTCCATGTTGAATTAGACTTACTTAAGAAGAATTTAAATCCTAAAGTAGAAACACCAACAGTTGTTGTAGTTATACCAGTTACAATTCCAGAGAATCCTTGGATAACATCAATACTACTAATATTTTCAATAGTTGGACCTGGTGGTGAAACTAAGATATCTGGTGCAATTGTATATCCTAATCCAGAATTAGTAATTGCAAATCCATTAACAGTTCCAACTCCAGATATACTTAATGTTGCAACTGCAGTTGATCCAACACCAACTCCAATTTGAGAGGATGGTGCTGTAATTAAAACATTAGGTGCAGTAATATAATTACTTCCACCATCAGTAATATGCAATCCAGCAATAGTTCCTGCAGCAGATACTGTAGCAGTTATAGCAGCAGATACTGGATATGAATCCTCAGAAACTATTAATCCTGAAAAATCAGTAGCAGAATCATAATCAAATAGTTCAGTACTATCAACAAATATTGATGTTTGTGATGTATCAATATCACCAATTATTCTTGCTGTTGGATATATAAGTGATTCTATAGAATCTCTTGATTTAGATGCTAATTCACCATTAATCATTCTATCTCTCTTTTTCTTAGTCCAACTAAGTGGTTTATAATTCTGATCATCTACACCTATACCAGAATAAACATTAGATTCTAGTTTATCTGCACTTGTTAAATCAAATATTAATCTATCATCCTGTGTTTTTGTTGCACGAATAGCATTATTACTGATAACCTTTACAGTATCTCCTTTTTCTAAACTCTGATTAATTCCTGTAACTAAAGAATCATCAACATTTCTTGTTCCTCTATAGAAGAATATTGCAACTTTATCATCTTCTTTTGGTGCTGTAGTAAAGACAAATGATGTTCCACCATCAAATTGATACGCAACTCCTGGATCTTGAATTATACCATTAATGGTTATGAACAATAAATTTTGAAGTTCAATGTAAGAATCATCCTGTGCTTCAAAACTTAATAATTGATTATTGTAATATAATGGGAATCTTGTTCTTGATCCATCCTGATATTTTTGAATTGGATCGATGAAATCAAATTCACCAAATTGCCATGCAGCAAATGAATCTGAATAAATTTTATCAACAGTTAATTGGAATTCTGATACTGGAGCTTGTAATGTTCTGGCAGTAACTAATCCAACAGGTGCAATTATATCTCCACGTCTAAATCCATAACCATTTCTAGAAATACTATACTCATTAACTTCATATGTATCAGAAGCCACTCCAACAGTCGAGGCACCAGCAACACTAACATCAACCAAAAGACCTGTACCAATATCAGTTCCACCTGTTAAACGTGATATTCCTCTAACAGAAAGAGTATCATAACTTGGGTCAGAAACAAAGATCTTAGGATTAGTATAATTTGTACCAGCAGCACCGATATTAAATGTTAATGCACCACCACTTCCATTTGGAGATTTACCAACATTTACAGTAAATAATGTGGCAGATGCAGCAGTTTCAACACCCAATACTTTACCGTCTGTCCAATGGAATGGATCAGTTGTTCTTGGATATGTATGAATAGTCTTATGACTATCTTGAGCACATGTAAATGTTATAGCACCTGTGGAAATTCCAATAAAACTATTTGCTTTCTTAACTGCATTTGTAGCAGTTCCACCAGTATAAGTATGAGCATAGTTTCCTGCTGTACTAATACCAACTTGAAGTTCAAATGTATTGGTTAGTGCATTTGCAATTTTTATCCACTGATTATAAATTGGATCAGTATTTCTTGGATAAGTATGACTACTAACACCACCATCAAGATCACAGGTAAATGTTAATGAGTTTTCAGCAATCTTAACATAATCACCAGTACTGAATCCATGCGATGCTGAAGTAACTGTCATTATTCCTGTTGTAGCAGTATAATCAGCACCAGTTATATTTTTAGATGTTGCTGCACTAAGACTATGAGATCCACTCTTAATTGTTAATACACCAGTAGAAGGATCATATAAAGTGCCACTTAATGCAGTAAGATTACCAGGTGTGCCACTAAGTCTTCTAATTCCACCAGATTTGCCAGTTACAAAGATATGTGTATTAACTCCAACTGGATGTGCAGTTATAGTTGCTCCACTACCACTTGATGCAGCACCAACATTAACTTCTATAGTGTTTGTTGTAGTTGCTACAATTGGTATTGCCATATTATTGTATATTGGATCTCCAATAGAAGAACTTGGAGTCGCACCAGCTCTTGGATATTTGTGAGACGTTAAATGATTATCTCTAGAGCATGTAAATAATAATGAACGAGTACCAATTCCTATTACATTACTGGTAGTAAGATTGTGGTTATTGATAGTTAATATTAATCTACCTGAATGAGATTCATAGAATGCATCTGTGGGTGTTAAAGCACCTACTCCAGCAACAAGGATTGAATCATTATCAGCACTTATAAATCTATGATCATATCCTTTATCTGTTACTGCTACTCCAATAGAAATAACATCATTATATCCCTGACCATATGTTGAGTCACCATACCAAGAGAACACAGTTCCTTGTCCAACATAATTATGGGGGATAGTAGATACACCAACATCAGCAGTAAATGTATTAATAGAAGAAATTCCTAAGATAGAAAATGGTCTATTATTGACAGTATCTGGGAATATAGTAGTAGTAACACCAGCATGAGCAGCAGCACATGCAAAATGAAGTCCAACCATAGTAACTTCATTTGTTTCACCAAGAACAAATCCATGCTCTTTTACAGTGGTGACTGTCATTAATCCAGTCGTATTATCATATGAAGCAGTACTAATTGAGAGTGCAGAACCAGTTGTAGCAAACCCAACAACGCTTGTAATAGATCCATTTACATCAAATGTAGGTCTTACCTTAGATCCAACAAGAGGTGCATATCCCAGTCCACCAGAAGAACCTAAAGAAACAATAACACCACCTCTTGGCAATTGATTTATATTTACATCACTTGTGGAAGCATAAATTTCTCCACCATCAGTAGATCCATCATTTGTTGCTATACCTGTAAATGTGACAGTTGTTACTCCTGCAATCTGATCTCCATCATCTAAATCATAATTATTCAATGGATTATTAACTGTAGTAGGAGTTTGGAATATGCCATTGATAAACAGAATACCATTACCACCAGTACTTCCAATTCCAGCAGTATTTGCTCCACCTACTGTTAAAGTAAATGTTCTACCTATACCTGTAAACTGATCAGAAATATCATCATATATTTGATTTGTATCATAATTACTTCTTAAAAATACTCTTCCAGTGAAATCAGACCTTAAAGGATCTAAATTACTTTCATCTTTAGTGATTGCTGGATTTCCTGTAGGTGGTTCAATAAAATTAAGATTCTTACCAACAATATTATATGAACCCTTATAAACTCTTACAGTTGATGTATCTGAATGAATTATTGCTGTTGATCCAACAACTCCTCTTTCAACTTGAATTAATGTAGATGCTCCAACTCCAGTTATTGGTCCAACTGCAGTTGTTCCAAGACCAACATTATCAACCTTTACATATTCATCATTAATTCTCAAAATATCTTCTGGATTTATTGTTCCTATTCCACTCAAAGAGAATATTGTAGTTCCCTTACCAATTTGACCACCAATATTTCCAGATAGAGTATGAGCAACTTTAGTATAAATTAATGGATATTGTGGTATTCCATCAATTGTTATAACAGACTTTTCATTGGATTTAACCATTGAAAGTTCATGTGCATTTCCTTCACCAGAAGATCCAAAGGAAACATTGGTTCCTGCCTCTGCATTACTTCTTGATGTAGCAATTTTAAAACTATCATCATCAACTTTAATTGCATATACAGTAGATGGTATAGCTGTACCACCACTATCAGTCATTGCAGTTGATCCAACACCAACAAATGTAGACTTAGGAGTATAATTTAATGCTTCACCTGTACTAAAGAAATGATTTTTTATAGTGAATAATCCTGTACTTAAATTCAATTGGGTAGAATCAGTTGGATTAAAGGTTTTTGCAAAAATAGGATCTCCATTATAAGTCACAGGGAATTCAGTTCTTTCAATACGTCTTCCCTCAAGTCCATTATATTGAGTAATACCTACAGATTCTGTAATATTTCCATAAGTATGATCTGGTGGAGTATTGACAGTATCGACAGTAGTGTAGAAACATTCATTGAATGATGAAATTTTAAGTTCAGATGACATTGCTGCATCTGGGAAGAATTTTAGAATGAAGTTATCTCCAGAATAATAACCACCAAATGTTCCCATTCCACTCTGTGAATCAGTTATTCCAATTCCACTACCTTTTACAGAAAGGAAAGGTCCTTGTTGAACATATACATTAGATTGTTGAAGATCATTAATAGTCAGAATTTGATGAAGGGATTTAGATGCCCCCATACCGACTTCAACTGATGATTTGACAGTATTAAATAAGTTTTTATTTAAAGTAAATACAGTTGTTGCAGCTGCACCAGTAGTTTTTTCATAATGTGATTGATATATTACTGTTCTTTCTTGTCCAGCATCTTGTGCATCTAATTTAAATCTATATGTACCTACACCAACAGTAGTTGTTCCAAAACCAACAATCTTAGATTTAAGAGTAACATCATTTACTGTATCATTTGTATATTTTAATGCTAATAAACCAGAACTAATATCAGCATTAAATGAACCAATAAGAGATCCTGAATAACTTTCTGCATTTGAATCGAAATAATATTCAGTAAGATAAGTATCAGATCCATCATGAGTCAGATATATATCAACAAAATTCATATCATTAGTTTCATTATCAATAACTTGAGTATTGACATATAATGAATTAACTTTATGAGTTCCAATTTCTATAATAGAACTCGTTATTCCTGATACTGATGTTGTTGAAGCAACACCTACAGCAGTTCCAGTTAAATCAATAAACCCAACTGATGCTGTACCAATTCCACTAGAAATAGATCTGAAGCTAGATCTAAGATACTTTAAGTCATAATCTATGTTAATTGGATCACGAGGTGTAAATCTTAGATAACTATCAGTTAAATCTTCATATATTGAGAATGTACCATATGGTTCATCTACAACATGAGTCATTGCTATTCCAACATTATCAATACTTCCTTTTTCCAATAAGAAATTATTAGTTCCATTATTAATAATAACTAACTCAGTTAATTGAAGATTGGTATTATCAAAAGCTTCATTAATTCTTATTAAAAGATGATCATATGTAACTGTTGAGGGTAGCTTAAAGAGATCTACATAACTTTGAGTACTGCTATCTAAACTAGAGAATAAATTGTTTATATTGTCTATTTTTAGAACTGCGTTAGTTTTGGAAAGAGTGTAATCTGTTAATTTCTTAGTCTTGAAATTTAAGAATTTGGATGATTCACCAACCAAATCAACATCCTTGACTAAATCATATTCATATACTGTATCTACTCTACGCTCATCAAATACATCTTTTATTATAGTTGAAGCACTTGAACTACCAATACCAACAGTTGCAGTTGAAGATATTCCAGTATCTGAAAAATTCTTCATTCCACTAGTATGGACTAAATTATTGACAGGACTACTAAGTTCTTTCCATGTAATTGGACTTTTAATGGTATATGAAAGATTTTGATAATAATCATTATCAGCAATTACTTGGAAATCTTCATTTAATTTTCCAATATTGTCTTCCCAACCAATATCTTTCTTATTTGCATAATTAACTTTAAATCTTCCAGAATTATCAATAATTCTGTCTATTGTTGCTACAGATCCAGATTCTTTACCACTAATGATTTCATTTAGAGATAAGTTATAAGTACCATTTACTTTAATATATCCCTTCACATCAGTATTAGCAATATATAAATCTCTTTCTATACCATCACTAATAATTCTTTCCCCAATAAGGAAATTAGATTGTTTTTGACTAATTGTAAATGTTGGATAATCATCCTCATGTATTATAGTTCCAAATGAATCTTGGACTGTTTTGGCAACACCAACAGTAGTTGTTAATCCAACTACATTAATTGTTACTGTATCTCTAGTTCCACTAGTGTCATAATAACCCACTTCAAGGAATTTAAATCCATAATCTTCAGAATTAAATCCAGATCCTGCAGCACCAACTTTTTGTATTCCTTCTATGAATACTTTATCTCCAATTTTAAATGGTGGTGTTGGGAAACCAAGTACTGGTGTTGTTAAAACACATGCAAATGTAGTTCCAATACCTGCGGTAGGAGATGATACTTCAACAATACTAATTCCATTAGTATTGTTCGTGGCATATAATTTTGTTGTTTTTTCAGAAAGTCCTTTCGGTGGTTGTATTATATCTACAGAATCAATAGAATTACCTACAATATTTGCTTCTAAAATTCCACTATCAATTACTTTACCACTATCACTGTTAACAATTACAATATTAGGGGCAGTAGCATAATCTCTTCCACCATTAGTAACTGTAACAATTCCTATAGTATTTGAATCTCTAATGGTGATTAATGGGGATATATCAGCATTTGGTTGTAAGGTCTTATCTGATGAATATTCAAATCCTTCATTGATAATTCTTACTTTCTTTGCATTACCTATAGTCTTTGATTTTGCAACTATTGCAGCATCTACTCCATTAGTAGAAGTTATTGATGAGAAATCTGGTAATTGTTTATATCCACTTCCACCAGAAATAATATCAATATTATCTATAGGTCCTTGTACATTAGTAGAATTGGTAGTATATTTTATCGTTGAACATTCAGAAGAAGCATAAGATAATCTTTCTGGAATCTCACTTAAAGAAATATTGATTGTAGTAGTTCCAACTCCAGTAATTACATGCTCTGAGGTATATGTACTATCAATGAATAGTATTTCAGAGTAATTCTCTACTAAAGTATCTGCAGTACTTAAATATCCAGATTTTTCTAGAGTATAATATAATTTTTTAGGTAATATATTTGTTTTCTCAGTATTATAATTAATCGTTAATGCAGCACCTACAACTCCAGCAGTAGTATTAATTCCTGTTATAGTAAATCCTTCAGTTGTTCCTGTAGAAACAAATTCATTATTAAACTCATTATCATAGTAAATTTTTAAATATTGATCACTTAATGAAGAATCTGATAAATCAAATACTAAATTAGTACCTTGAGTTGCCGTAATTCTTGGATTGATTGGAGTTATTGTATGATCTTGACCACCTGTACTAGCAAAACTTACTACAGTAGGTGGATTTGCATTAGAATCTATAAGTGTATCACAAAGCTTAATATTATTATCATCAACTTTAAATGTATAGTAAGTATTTGTAGATAAACCAGAAATAGGTAATGTTGATGAATAACTAACCCTATCTCCAGTATTTAAGTTATGTCTAAGTATTTCTAATTGATTGGTTGTAGTATTGATCTTAGAAGCATCTATAGTACGTGAATTAACAACAATATGTTTAATATCATCATCCCATTTAACAGCAACAGATGTAGATGTTGTACCAATACCAACAGAAAGCTTTGGTATAACATTTAGATTTACTTTATCACCTACCACCAATTCATGAGAAGTTGAAACAGAAACTACAGTATTAACTCTATCAATTACTCCTTGTTTTTGAATAGATTGTGTTTCTAAGAGATACTTATCATTATCAACTAATTGACCTGGAGTATTACGGAAATAAACTTCTTCATATTCATTACCATTATGATCAGTACCAATACCAGTCTTTATTCCAATAGTGTTTATTGACTTATTAACAACATACACAGTAGTAGTAAGTCCAGATATTGGTAAATTAAATGGTGGTATTACACCAATAGCATCAATACCAATTGTTGAAATTGCAAGAGTACCACCAGTAGGTACAGTTAAAGTAACTGCTTCATTAGTTTCGAATGGGTGATTTTCAATATAAATTGATCTAGTTTGAATATTTCTTGTAACCTGAGAATCTCCAAAATCAAACGTTGTTGTATATCCAACTACACCAGCTGTACTACCAACCCCTACAGACTCTCTAGCATTAAAATATGCTAATTTATTAATAGAAGACTCAAAATAATCTACTTTTTTAGGAATTGTAAATGAATCTGGTTTAAATTCTAATTTTGTAGATATGCTGTGAGAAGTTCCAGTTAATCCTCTTTCAATTCTAAGTATATTAAAATTTCTATATACATCTAATAGTTTTGCAGTTTCTGATCCTATTCCAACACTAGACCCAATAGAAACGTCAGTTGGAATATGATTTACATATATTTCTGTTGTAGCAGCTCCTGGAGAAGCATCACTACCTACAATTGGAGAAATTAAATTTGAGTAATATGAAGTAATCCCTATTTTGTGGAATCCATTTAACTCAGTCAAGTAAGTACTAAATCCAGAAATTATAATATCATCATTATTTCTTAAAGAATGTTGTGGAAGAATTGTAACTTGGACTTTCTCATCATTAACGTATGTAAATGTTGCCGTTGGGAAATTCTCTACACTAGTTTCTATTGTTGTAATATCTTTTCCTTCTACTGAAGATATTTTTGCAATTAATCCACTACCACTTGTACCTGTATTATCAAATGATAATGTATCATTTACTTTATAATCACTACCAGTGCTAACAATTTCAAAATCATCAATAGATCCATCAGTTACAGATTCAATAACTGCCTTTTGCCTTGTGATTTCATTTGTTTCAATAATAAAGTCATTATTAGCAAATTCATCAGATATTTTATGTGGGAAAGTATTTCTAAGTAAATCTGAATTATTAAAATCAAATTCTTGATTAAGAGAATTATTATCTTCTAAAGTATTAGATCTATAATATTCACCTACAAAATATGGAAATTCTGGATTTCCATTTGAATCAATTGCGGCATAATAAGCATAAACACCATTAGGAAATTCTAATGTTTTTGCATATCTACCATTATATTTGTCAAGATCACCATTTCCAATAAATTTATAGTCATCAATAAAGAATCCAGCATCAAATCCAGATGGTCTATCGGGAATATTGTTAGTATCTTTTACATAACCAGTGATTAATCTTCTTGAATTATTAGTAATTGAAGGATCATCATATCCATATGGTCCGTATATTGGATTTCCATCATATGCCCATCCAATTATACCTGAAATTGAATTTACATCTTCTTTAAATGAATCTCTTAAACCCTCAAAATAACCAGAAACTGCATATTCTAAATTATTTGAAGATTCTTCATAAATTTCACTAATTGGTGATGAACTATCACGTCTATTTTCAACATTATTAACGTCTAATGACCTAATTTGAGGGTCAAATGATGCATTAGAACCTGCAGATTTGACCAAAATTGATGTATGTATAGATGTATCAGAATATCCAATACCAGCATTAATTACTTTAACATCAGATATCTTTCCATTAGTAATAACAGGTCTTAATTCTGCACCAGAACCCAATACATCCCTTTCACTAACATCACTAACTATTAAATCTGGAATTGATGTATATTGCTTTCCACCAAATTGAATATTTACGGATTTAATTTGTCCTCCCACAACAACGGGAACCATTGCTGCATTTTTACCATTATTTACCGTTACGGTAGGTTTTTTCTGGAAATTTAATATAGTAGAACCATAACCAGCACCAGCCTCATAAACATATGTGTCAACAATACTACCTCTGACTAATGGTGTTAATGTAACGGAATATGATGTACTACCAATTCCAGCAGAAGTATAATCTATAGAAACTTCAATAGGAGGATAATAGAAATTATGATAACTACTTCCAGCTCCTATGGATGTAATATCTATGGGTTTTCTTCTTTCATAGAATGAAGTTATTGTTCCACCAACACCACTATTTGATAGACTAAAGGAATTATCATCTATTTTTAAGACTTTATAGTGAATTGATGTAGTTGTTATACCAGTAGATGTAGTTAAACCTGTAATATCAATATTAGATGCACTTATAGGATCATTTGAATATAAAACATTATCCCCATCAATAAATCCATGATTTTTAAAATTAATTGTATTATTAACTGTATTAATTCCTATAGGTTTAACTATTAGTTTTCTATTAGTATATCCATCACCACCATTAATAACATCGATCCTAGATATTGTTCTCTTATCCTTAAGAGTCTTAAATTTATGAATTCCAGTGGTATTAAAGGTAGTAAATCCTACAGTGTTAATTCCACTAGAATATGAAGCATATGATGGATATAATTTAACAGTTAAATTATTATCAATTGCTGTAAAATAATGTCCACCATTAGATAATGTTGATGTTCCAATACCAACTCCTATTGGAGTATTATTATTAGAATCATATATTACTTCCTGCCCATTTGTAAAATAATGATTTTCTGTGAATATTAATTGATATCCTCCAGTTGTTATTCCACCAGAATTTGTAGTTGGTCTACCATCAAACGTAACTTCTCTGGATCTAGCATTAACTATTGGTTCTAGAACTGCTCCACCACCGTTACCACCACTTACTGTAACTGAATTTACCTCTGAAATATCAAAATCTATCTGATCTACATAAACTTTCTCAACACTTCCTCTAATTACAGGTTGAGCAATGGCAGTTGATGCAATACCAGCTGAAACTGTCAGTGTAGGAAGATTAATGACATCATAATCACTACCACCATTTAATACATCTATAGATTCTATTCCACCATAATAAACTTTATCATGAGACTTATAATTTTTAATTTCTACACCATTAATTAACATTCCAACATTTCCTGGAATAGTTAATTCATTATTTCCGTTTTTTATATTTACTGGTAATGGAAATTTCTTAAGTAATTTCTGAGATCCTATTTTACCTGATTTTTGTGAGTATAATGTAAATGTATGTTTTCCAAATTCAGAGGAAGATGGAGAAAGAGACAAATATCCTCCCTCTTGAATAAATGATGAAGAGTTATACAATCTAATGGACTGCCCATCTGGTAGAACTTCAACATAATATGATCCTGTAACTAATCCTGTAATCGGAACAGAATCTGGTTGATAATATACTCTATCACCAGTAACAAAAGGTGCTTTATTATCAAATTTTATGCTACTGTATTCGCCAGTAGATAATATATTCGTTAAATTACTGACAGAATTTATTGAAGATGAGTTAAGATTTTTTGATATTTCATATGTATAATCAAATCCATCAGATACATCATATCCAGTTACTCCTGAAGGTAATGAATTAGATGCAACATAGGCATATTCATTATCTTTATCTACATATAAATTCTGTATATCACTAATAATAAGATTATTTCCATATTCAATTGGAACATTTGTACTAGATGCTTTATTAATTTTTCTTCTAAGAGCATAAGATGTATTTGCTCCTGGACTAAAATTAAAATTCTCTAATTCAATACTATTACCACTTATAGTTTTGATGTATGGATATCCAATTACACCTGCAGCTTTAGCAATTGCTAAAGCAGATTCAGTTGGATATACAACTACACCAGAACCTCCTAGACCATCTTGTTGTACTATTTCTACTTGATCACCCAATTTTAAACTAGACTTATCTATATCACTCTTAAGAGTTAATGATAAAGTCTGTCCAAAGTTTAAAACATCATATGAAGAACTAGTATTATAAATCCAAGAGTTAGCAAAAATTTCTTTATAAGTTTTATTACTTGATGGATTTTCTATTAAATCACCAAGATTTTTAACTGAAACTATATCACCTGCAGAAACCTTTAAATCTTCAGATACCTGCTCAAATTCTGATAATACACCAGTTAATCGTATTTCTACACGTTTAGAAGAATCCCCATCCTCAAATCCATAATAAATCTCATTAGATCTAATATTATCAGTAGGACTTATATCTTCACCAGTTCCAGAAGAAGCAGTCCATGAACAATTTAAGAACTGGTTAATACTCTTATCAAGATAAGTAATACTGTTAATACCAGATATTACCATTCCAGTTTGTGCAAAACCAATTGTTGAATCAACAGAAACTACAGAAGAACCGACTGAAACCTTTTCAAAACTTTTTGTACTAGGAGTTATTCCAAAAGTACCTTCAACATAATTGTTATCATCATATCCAATAAAGAGTGAAAGTTTAAAATATTGCTTATTTTGCCTTGTAAATGATTCTACTTCTGATATTGATGCTGATGTGCCAGTATCAGTCAGTTTTGTAATAGTTTGTCCTACTAATTTAAGAGGATTTCCTGAAATTATTTCAGCAATTGCAACTTCTCTTCTAATAAATTTAGATGAAGATGGTTTAACTAGGAAATCTTCTAAATTTACTACAGTTGGTGTTACTCCATAAAGAACATTAAAAAGAATTTTAATTGATTCATTCGTACCTTTTGATTGATAGAATGATTTTGCTTCTTTTATAAAGTTTCCAGCATTTAATGATTTGTGGAAATCAACATTTTCTAATCCAGGAGTAAAGGTATATCTTAATTTTCTATAAAATTCTCTAAGAAATAAAGAGCTTAAATTCTTAATATCTTTATTTGCACTATGTGATTCTTTTGATGACTCCGAAAATACAAGTTCTTCTTGATTTAAATCACTATGATATGAAGTTATACCACTAAATCCACGTTGACAACCAGTAAATGTGGTGGAAGTTATTCCAGTATATGTGATTATTTCATCATCAATCTTTAATAATCCATATTCTGATGGAAAACCCTTTGTACTATTAACACTAATAGTAGTATCTGTAGATGTAATATCAGATTCGAGAGTAGTATTATCTACAATAACTTCAGGTATTAAATTATCAACCTTTAAATATTGATCTAAATTCTCAGATATATCAACTGGACCACCTTGATATTCTTGGGATGTATAATATTGCTTTAAAAAATCCACAGATTTTGGACTTTCATCCAAAATAAATTCGGGTAATTGGTTGTTGATTATCTGCTGAATCTTTACTCTAGATTCAAATCCAGTTTGTATCATATTACTGTCTTATTAAATTCCCATTTAGATAACTTGATGTGTAATAATCTCTAGAAAATACCACTCCAGATACTTCATCTCCAGAAGCAATTACGTCCTTAACCATATTTATTGAACTTTCTGAAATGCTTAAATTCAAATACAAATCTTTGAGTCCAACAACATCATTTGATTCTGGAAATGCTTGTATTTCAATAATATTGTTAGGTTTGACTGTAGATGTGATATTTATAGTATTCAATAGCACTTCACCTTTAACATAATCAACTGTTCCAGCAGATTTAACTACAACTCTTGTAGTTTCATTGTTAATTGGTTTGACTATTGATATAGTACCAGTTTCCATATTTTCATCTGGAATATCTGTTAGATATACTGTATCACTATCGGTAGATATTTTAAATCCAGTTGATTTAATATTATATCCATCACGTTTAACATAGAATCTATTACCAAAACAGATCTCATATTGTCCAAATTGATTTATTAGTGCTCTTAAATCTCTTCTAATTCTTATTCTACTAATATTAGAAGTTATAGCATCATCAGTATTATCAATGACTTGTTGAACCTTACTATATTTGAATCTACCACCAAATGAGTTAAGATCCACAGAATTAGAATAAGATGTTAATGAATTAATAACACGTGTCTTTAATGACTCTGCAGTGGATATTTTTGCCGAATCATAATAGACAGAAGAATCCATCTCTACATATAGTACTTTAAGATCTACTATTTTTTGATTAATACCAGATATAGAGTATTGTTTCAATTGTGATAAAATCCTAGATTTGTTAAAATCAGAGACAAAAGTTCCATTTTTTGGTTTAATACTGATAGAAACAGTACCATATTCTGGTGGGTCTAATTCTTCACCACCAACAACAGATACAGACTCTGTATCAGTGTAAATATTCTTGATAATTGCCTCATAATCCCTTGCTGTAACCGCCCTACTCTGTGCAGAATAGATCTTAGGGGCAAAATACTTAATAGAGTCAATTGACTCTATCTCACTGCCATTCTGAGCGTTCTGAACAGTGGTAACATCCACATCTCTTCCAACATTAAGAATGGTACCATTAGAATCTTCTAATCTACCAGAAAAAGCAAAATTGCTTATTCCATTACCATCTTTACCATTCGTTACGATATAATTTGCTGTAATATAATTTCCATCATTACCTGTTCCAGTTCCTAACTTTTTACCAATTAATCCATCACCAAATAATAGCTGATATTGTTCATCTTGCACTTCTTGAAGAAGATAAATTCTAGAAGTAGAGCCTACATTAACAATATTATCTACAACAGAGTACTGTATTCCTAATCCGTCCTCATCTTCATTCTTAACATACACTTTAAGTGTTGAAGTATCGATAAATGAGTTTTTCAGAAGAAATTTTTGGTCTAAAGACCCATCATACGTAAAATTATTTGTTAAAAATGTGCCTTCATAAATCTCTATAGAGTTAAATGATGCGACAAAATCACCATTTGTCTGTTCTACGAAAGTTTTGGTTATATTTTCAGGAATTGAGAATACATAACCAGTATTATTAACGTTTCCAGTGCATACAAGACCTCTCTGAAGGGTTACAGCAACCGCAGAATTACCTGCAGGTCTTGTGATATCAAAAGATACCTCTGCCTTTGCTGCCGTCCTAGAACGAGGTACATATCCTATATTTCTTGCTAATGAAACTACATTTTCACGAAGTGTTGCTGACTCCAAAAAGGACTCATTCACAACCATGTTGGAGTTGAATGCAGTAATATACGTATTATATGCTAATGTGTCGATTAATACTGAAAAATTAGACCCATCGAAGTCAAAATCCGTGAAATCCGAGTTTGCACGAAGATAATCCTTAATGGATGTCTTTATTTGGTCAAAATCTAAGTTTGCGTATTTAGTAAAAGGCATATTATCTTGTTGCCTCTAAGAGGAATGAATATTCTTGAGTTGGAAACTCTTGTCCGATGATATCAAATAGGATTGTTACCTCAAATGAGTTCTGATCTGGCGTAGGATCTACCTGAACTTGTACATTATTTACTCTTGGTTCAAAATTATCTATGGCAATTTCAATTTGGCTCTCAATAACAGAAGCAGTACCTACATCTACGAACCCGAATAGACTACTTCTTACTTCAGAACCTAATAATGAGTTAAAAAATCGTTCAGTTGGTATAGTTTGGACTATATTTCTGACAGATCTGCGTATTGCATTCTCATTTTTTAATATTGGTAGGTCTTTTGTAACTGGATGGGGATCAAAAGACAATGAAATGTCCTTAAATGCCCTTGATATTCTTTGAATCGCCATAAACAAAGAGTTTTTCTTTATTTATAAGCTAATTACTATATTCCCAGACATTGTTATTCTATTCTCTGCTAGTGATGGTAATACACCATGATATAAGTATGCAGGAAACATTACAAGTAGTCCTGTTTTGGGTGTAATATTAAGAGCAGGATATAAATTATATTCATCATTTATTCTAGGATCCATCTTTTTTAATACTAACTCTGTATTGTATTCATTCGGATTACGTATAGAAAGTTCCCCTCCTGTATTTTCAGTGACATTCAGATACCATGCAAATGCATAATGACAACCTGAATGTATATGAGTGACGTGATATCCATTCTTTTCTAATTTTGTGACCCAACATGACTGTAAGTTCCAATTTGGGAAGTTTATAGTACTTAATTCTTCCTTAATTTTAGGTAAAAAGTAATTTTTTAGGAATTTATTACTAAAATCTTCATTCTTATGTAAATCATTGGGCGTTTCCCATCCATTATAGACACTTCGATTGTCTTTTTCACCTTTTCCTAGAATAGAACAGTATTCTATAAGATTCTCAGGTACAGGAATCGTGCAATGAAATAATAATTGTGGAAAAAATGGTATTATATTCATAATTTAAAGTAAAAAAGCGTCCCTTTCGAGACGCTACGGTTATTTTCCTTGCCCTCGGTACTTTTTACGAGCCGAGTTACGAGAAGACGCTGCATACTTAGTGTGCTTTCCGTTACCTTGACGAGTTTTCTTCGGTGGTGACTCTATAAAATCGCCCCCACTTAAACCAGTCTTTGATCTTACTGCCATTTAGTTGTCCTCCATAATAATTTGAGTGGATATTGTGTTGGGATGTGGTGAACCTGTCTGATAATATTGAATCGACAGGTCTTCCATACGTTCAAAGAACTCTCCTTGACCTAGATTATCAAATATAACTTTCCCATCTACAAGAATTCTGTGAAATTCTCCTTTTTTACCCATTAAATTACTCTTGATTTTTCGTGTCCAACTCGAACTCTTGGATCACACCAGATTTCGAAGCCTGCTTCCTTTGCATCAAGACAGAATGAAACATCTTCGCCACACATGTCTTGGACTTCGCCTGATTCGAATACTTGCATCTTAGGAGCAAACCATGGATACTTCATTTCATCATGTTCGAATATACCATTCTTGATGAGTAACCATCCGAATCCTGTATAATCTACTGTAAATGGTTTACGACGCTTTGAGATACTTTCAACTGTTTCATGATTCATTACTCCACCATTACTTCTGAAGTCTTCCTCATCTAACCAGTGTGCGACACTTGTGGTTCTACCGTCCTCTGTGGCATACCATCCACCAGCAATATCTTGATCCATTAAGACTAACTGCCAGAATTTCTCTGAATTAAATATGATATCACTATCAATCCATAATTGATAATCGTATTTTAATTTGCCGTCCCATGGTTTCTGATCTGGTCCTCGCAGTACATTAGCTCCAAGGCACTTGCATCTTGCAAAGTTTACCATGGAAGAATAATCCTGCGAAATTTGGATGCTCGCACCAGATTGTACCAAGTCAAAGCAGAGTTGTACGAAGTTTTTTAAATATGCATATGATACTCCTCTACCTGGTAGGCAAAATACAATGGCTTTTCCCTTCACCATTTCTTTTGCCTTATCGTAGTCCCATTCTTGGTCTTTCTTTTTCGTTATTGGCGACTTTGCCTTTACTGTAAATCCTTTAGCCATAAGAATAATAAGTTACATTCGAATCATACTCCATTATATAGCATTTGTCAAGTTAATTATCCTGTTCGGTTACGATTACTTCTTTACCATCCATTGCCCACTTTAACGGCGTTTCTTCGAACCACCCCATCTCATTTACGACTGCTTCTGGTATTACTGTATAATATTCCCCAGTGACTGTATCAACCTCTATGGACGTAAAAATTTCACCAGAATTTTTTTGCATGTTTTTAAATCCCACCGTCGATTTTATATAGGGAAAAAAATTTTTGTATTCGAAGTACTTATAGCTGCCTTTCGTAACACTTTGTAGACTAGGGGTTCCTTCGGTTTTTATATAAAGGGGGGGCATCACGCCCCCCACTGTCCAAATCACGAACGACTGACCTAACGTGCGACTGCAAATGCCCCATTGTTAAAATTAGCATAAGCAAATGCCCGTCTGTTTACAAGTTTGAAATATCCAAAGCGACTGACCATGACGTACCCCTCACCCTGAATCGGTTGAGGATCACCCATAATGCAAGTCTGAAAGTCTGACTCATCTTTGCAACTCTGCAACGCTGCCAACTTGATTTCATTTACGCAATGCCATAAGTCAATCAACGAATCGGAGCATAGACCCGCCCATGCAAATGCGTCACTGTCGATCTCTTTACCCTCACGGATGAGAGCATTAATGTTGAGTTTGATTTTCTTTGCTGTTCGCTCATCTACAAAATCAACATCCTCTGCAAGTTTCTTTGCATGGTCAACCAAAGTCTCAAGGTCACGGAATGAATCCACACCCTCACCCAACGGGGCACCGTATTCGGAACGGATATATGCACGGGGTTGAACCCACTTGACTCTTCCATCCGTGGTTTCTAATTTCTCAGTAAGAGGCATTGCGATTGCATCACGCAAATCAGAACACGCATAATATTTGGTATGCGGTGCCATGATGATTTTTGCATCTACGGTTTCCTGGAACTTATAGGTCAGCGTGTTAGGTCTGTAATTCTTAGACCCGCCGAACCCGATAAAGTCACCCTGATAAATGTTTTTAGTAATTGGCAAATACGCCATGCACCACATTAAGATTTTCTCAAGTGCGGGTTTGTGACCATAGAACTTTTCAATATCTGAAGGGGTTTCACATATGATGATTTTCTTCTTATTAAAAACTGATTTGGTTCCTACGAACTGGCAACCCGTGGCAGGATTGCGACCCCATACGATTGCGGGTGCACCGTCGATCTTAAGTGACAGAATCAACGGCATTAAAAAAGCATCCAAAACAGATAGATCACCTGTGAGGATGCTGTCTTCGGGGTGTTCGATGTGAGTGTTTTTTGTCATGGAAAAACGAAAGTAAAAAAAACGGAGTGTGAAGGGGCAATTACATGTGCGGACTTATTCAGTCGTCCCCTCCACTCTTTTATAATACCAATAAAAAACCCCCGTTAGGGGGTTTAGTGTGCAGTTTGGAGATTGTCACGCAATCTCTAAATGATCTGCATCGATTAGAATCATGCCGTCCCAGAATGATTTTACAT
>VTLG01000763.1_pt1 | contig 32928 bp, 54 predicted proteins | sample 4694571 | NCBI WGS metagenome assembly VTLG01 (sample SAMN12604809, study PRJNA352737) | marine metagenome | biome: ENVO:00000447; feature: ENVO:00000209|ENVO:00000569|ENVO:01000036; material: ENVO:00002151; isolation source: viral sequences binned using virsorter ...
AAAAACTAGACATATAAGCAAAGTTCCATTGTCTGAAAAGCTAGAAAATATACTTGAAAAATACGACTGGGAACTCCCTCTCATTAGCAGTCAGAAATTTAATCCTCATATCCAGCAGATTTGTAACATAATAGGAATGACTCAGGAGGTTTTAAAAATAAGTTATCAAGGAAATAAAGTTAAAAAAGAGACGAAGCCAAAATGGAAAATGGTCGGAAGCCATACAGCTAGACGAACCTTTATAACTATAGCATCAGAGAAAGGAATGTCAGATCATTATATAATGACAATAGCTGGAATAAAAGATCCAAATACTTTAAATAAATATAAAAAAGATAATGACAAGGTTATGTCAGAACAATTTAAAGAACTATTCTAGTCTAATAATTGATTGAACCTATCTTTAAAATTCTTTTTTGCTGATCTAATGAATTGAGAAAGTAGTACTTGTCTTTCTTGTTTTGAAAATGACTTATATGCAAATCCATTTTTATTAATTATAGATTTGATAAGTGTATTCTCTTTCATTGCTGGAGTTGCCTTCTTTTTGGTTTGTTGCATTTGATCCTTCAAATTCATTTTGCTTTCTGTTTTCCGTTAGTTTTCTTTTGATTTGCCTTTGTCTTGTCTAACTCATATTCAGAAGCTAGAACTAGTGTAATAGTTTCGAGGTCTTGTTCCATTCTTAAGATTTTTTCAATAGCAACAGCAGTAAGTTTAGCGTTCTCGTTTAATGCTTTGTCTATTTTCTCAGTAATTTTATGAGTACCTGAGCTAGCGTACTCTCCTATTTCTTTCTTCATTGCTATAAACTGATCTAGTACAGCCTCAAGCCTCTTATCATTCTTTTTATCAAAATATAGTCTATCCTCATTTTTTATCTTTTCAGACAACAAAGAAAGCTCCTTCCTCAAATCTCTATTCATTTGATCTCGAGCTTCTACATAATGCAGTCTATCCTCATCAAGTCTTCTCAAAATCTCGTTATATATTTTCTCAGTATATTGTTTAGCTTCCAAAAATGCGCCTGCAACCTCATCTTTAGAAATACTGGATTTGACTTCTTCTTTTATTTCAGATAACATTTGCCCAACGCCTGTTCTTATCCAATGTATATTGACTTCAGGATAAGCTGTAGATATTCTATTTAAAGTGTTTTGCTGTGGAGTCCTGTCTTTATCAACCATTGTTTTTATTCCAGTTCCGTTTGCCATACCTATTGATTTTGCGAATGAATTATAGCTCATTCCGTAATGTTTGATTAAATAATCTATGCGTTTTGCAGGTGTTTCCATATCTGATATTTAAAACTTTTTATATTAAAAGTTTGTTTTTTGTTTTATTATTATTATGTTTGTATCGTTATTTGTTTTATTTGTGTTATATAACAGAAAATAAACCAAACAAATCGAATAAAAAAATAATAAAAATAATAGAATATGACAAAAGAATTTTTAGAAATCTTTTTACAGAAAACTAACAAAGTTAGTAAAGATGAGGTTGATAATATAAAGACCTTGTTTTCTGTAGTGAAAGACAAACAGGCTTTTATTGAATTAGTACACACTGAGTTAAAGTGTTCTACTAAGCCTCAGTCTATGAGGACAAACTGGTTTGCAGGCTTCTTCGCTATACCTGATAAACACAAACCTAGAATTATAGAACTATTACAAAATACCATAAAGCAAGGGAGATAATGAGCGCAGAAAAGCAATATATAAGAGATATAGTTACTGAGGTAATTTACAATGACAAACAAATGTCAGTAAAGGAATGTGCGAAGATGTTTAATAAAGATCCTCGAACTATTATCAAAGCTATCGAGAATAGCGAAATCAAGGCAAATAAAGTAGGAAAGTCCTACTACATACCAAAACTCCAATTTTTAAAATAATGAAAAGAGAAGATCAAAAATTATTATTCCTGCTAAGCTTTTTAGCTATTTCAGCTATAAGCGCAGGATCATATCATTTAGGAATTCAGCACGCAGAAGAAAAGCCTGCTGAAGTAATTACTAAGGTTGAATATATAGATGATAAATGCTTATGCGTCAAGTGTTCGCATAGGATAAACTTTCAGGAGGTTCAACATTTAATAGCAAAAATAGATTAGTTATGGCAGTAGAATTTGTAAAGAAAATCCTTGACGACTTAAAGGAACTTCAAGAAGAAGTTAAAACTTCAAAAAGAACTCAGGATAAAATTGCAGGAGCATTATTTAAAAATGATCCGTATTTAAAAAAACCTGTCTTAACTACAGGAGAAAGAAAATACCTGATAGAATACTGGTATTTAACAAGCTGGAAGGAGGGAGAGTGTTACGATTGCAGAACCTTGCTAGTTCTTGCAAAGAATGATAAAGAAGCTCTTGAAAAAGCTAAGCATCAAGCTCCTAGAGGAGCAAAAGATTTTAAAATAATATAGATGTAATGAGGGGTTATGGGCTAGGCAACGCAATATAAGACCTCAATGCCTCTTGTTGCATAATAAATAACAATTAATAATTAAAAAATGGGAATAAAATTTAATAAACCAACAACAACAAATAATCAAAAAGAGCTAGTTCCTCAAGGAAATCACTTAGCAATAATATATAAGATTGTTGAGATAGGTACTAAGGACTATGACTGGCAGGGAGAAGCTAAAACAAAAAGAGCTGTTCGAGTATGGTATGAATTACCAAATCAAACAAGAGTCTTTAATGAAGAAAAAGGAGAACAACCTATGTCAGTTTCAAAAGAATACAATTTAACTCCTCACGAAAAAGCAACTATAATGATACATTTTTCAGCTATGGATAATAAAATCTTTACTGAGGACGAGATGTATGACCTTGATATAGTTGATTACTTAGGCAAATCTTGTATGCTTCAAATCGTTCATAAGACTAGCGAGGCTGGAAGAACCTTTGCTGTAATTACTTCTGTTTCAAGTGTACCTGACGGAATGAATGTAGCTGAGCAATACAATGATAATTCTGTATTTGACTACGACTCTAATTTTAAAATAGATGTTTTAGAGTCTCAGCCTGAGTGGCTAAAAGAACAAATCAAAGCCTCTCCTGAATACGCAAAGGCAATAGAAAATATTACTAACAATGACGAGGATTTTCAAGTAAAAGATCCTGTCGAAAATTTACCCTTTTAATAATGGAAACAGCAATACAAAATCGAAACGAAGCTTTCATAAAAGAGAAGCCTAAGTTCCCTCGTAAAAGAAAATTAATACTAGATGTTTTAAATAATTTTCCTAACGGAGCAACTTCGCAACAAATAGTTCAAGCAACTCAATTACCTATTAATCAAATCTCAGGAAGACTAACTGAATTAAGCAACGGCTTTTATATATCAGCAGTAGGTTCTTCAAGGAATAGACATACTGGTAAAAATCAAACAATATGGAAAGTCAATCATAAAGACTATAGGATAATGAAACAGAACGAGGCGTTTGTAAAGCTGAGAGATAAAAGGGATAGTCTTATTCGAGATAGACATAGAGGAGTTTCTACATTAGGAATGGAGATCCTTCAAAAAGAGATAGACAAGATAAATAATATTATAAGCCATTTAGGCTAACAATATAGGGAGGGATAGTTTTTTCATATAAGTTTAGAATTTAGTTTGATAATAGTAGCACTCTCTTACACCCTCCCTGAGTGCTATGACCTTAATACAATAACAATGACAAAAGACGCAGACTTAACACAAATAATAGCAGTTGTTAATTCAATTAATGATTGCAATATAAGAGAAAAATCAAGAGTCAGGAATGTTGTTGATGCTAAAAGAATATATAGTTCTGTAGCAAAAGCTATATTCCCAAAGAAAACCTTTAAAGAAATAGGAGCTGAAATAGGAGTTTCTCATTGTACAATCCTTTATCATTTAAAAGATTTTAAAGCTCTAGTCCAGCAGGACAAAGGTTTATGAGACGCTCATCAATACTGCTTAGAGATCTGTACTAATATGCTAGGGAAAGCTCATAACAATTACCTAGATAAGATAATTCTTAACTGGAGCAATCTTACTTTAAAACAAAAGAAGATGCTAGGAGAATTAGCTGAGGAATATATTACAAGTAATTCGATTGTTGAAACTATAGAGACTCAGGAATATGCAGTCGTATAATAGTAAAGATGAGAGACTAGCGAAGGAAGAAGATAAGCATAGAAAGAAAGCTCCTTCGTTTCAATTTTATGCTCAAGACTTTCTTACTGGAACTATGGATATGAGTCTTAAAGAGAAAGGAATATATATTACTCTTTTATCTTATCAATGGGCAAAGAGAGTTATCCCTAGATCAAGAGTTGGAATTATACTTAATGACTCATCTTTAAGCTATGATAAACTTCCTCAAATTGTGAAAGATAAATTCATTGATTATAACGGAGATTTTGCAATTTCTGACGATTGCATAATTAATCAACGTTTGTTTAATACAATGCTTCAGCAAATCCTTTTTTATCGCAAACAGCGACTAAATGGAAACAAAGGAGGAAGACCTAAACAACCTGTTAACAAACCCAATAAAAACCCAAATACAAACCCAAACAAAAACACTTCTATAGAAGTAAGAAGTAAGAAGAAAGAAGATGAAGAAGAAAAAGTAGTTTATCCTTATGACGACAAAACTTTTATTGCTATTTGGGATCAATGGAAATTATATAAACAATTAGAACACAATTTCAAATTCAAATCAAAACGAGGAGAGCAACTAGCTTTATCTCAATTAGGAAATAATACAACGGACTCGATTCACGCTCAAAAGACTATTATTAATTCTATGGCTAACGGCTGGAAAGGATTGTTTCCTGACAAACCATTAAAAAATGAAAGCAAAAAAACTACATATAGTTCAGGACTCAAAGACGAAATCCTTAGCGAACTTCAGTCCTAATAAATTTGATATAACTAAGCTCAAGAGAATTGAAGATGTTATAGATAGCAAAACACCCTCGCTAAACGCATTTATAAAGGATATAGGAGAGGTTAAGACTAATGCGCTTATCAAACTATGGCTGGTAAATTTGAACGAGCTTCTAGGCGTTAAAAATCCTATGAGCGAAAATCAAATAAGACTATGCGCTAGCCTGATAGTTGAGGACTATCATCATTTAAAAATAGCTGACATAGGTTTTTTCTTTAGAAAGATAATAAAAGGAGACTACGGACAATTTTATGAGAACATATCCATTGAAAAAGTATTAAGCTTTCTAACTAAATATGATAATGATAGAATGGAGATAATAGAAAGAGACTCTTACGAAAAACATTTAAGACAAAAGAACGACTGGAATAACTTTTAATTATGATACAATCAAAATCAACAACTATATATTATTCTTCTTGCTGTAGTAAACCAGTCTTATGGAATTGCAAGACTGAGGAAGCTAAGCCTCAAGGCATTTGTACTGCCTGCTCAAACTGGAGTCCAGTTGTTGAGGTTACCAGCCTTTCTGATCGAACTTGATGATCTCTCCGTCCTCGTAGGTAATAAATATATTTACTCTATATTTATTGTAGAGGTACTTTGAAAAAAGTCTTATTCTCTTTTCTTCTCTTACTCTCAAATCCTCGTCAAACATAAGGCTTAAGCTATGCTCTCTTTTGATTTGCTTCTCATCTTCCTCAGTAAGATCTTCAGACTTGAATATCGGAATGATTGTTCCAGTTCCGTCTGACCATTTTCCTATTAGGTTTGAGTCTTTGTCGTAGTAATAGTAAACCCAGTTAGAAATTATATCTCCTTGCGAACCTTGCAGAACCTCTTGAGTTCTATCCCAGCTTTCAAAGCCTTCTAAGTTTTCCTCGAACTTACCTTTTGTTATTCTTATTTCTTTCATTTGTTTGATAATTATAATACAAATATAATAAAAATAAAACAAATTGTTATAATATTGTTAAAAATTTTATATCTGACCTGACAATATTCTACAAGAAAATTATATAATTTTAATTAAACAAATTCTGAGCTACATTGTTTTAATAGTAGATGTACTCAAAAAGATTTCAGACTCGCAATAAATATAAAGCTGTCAAGCAAACGTTCAACGGACGTACTTATCATTCTAAAAAAGAAGCTCGCTATGCGCAAGAGCTGGAGATAAGAAAGCTGGCTGGAGAGATCAAAGAGATAATTCCTCAATACAAACTCGAACTATATGTAAAAGAAAAGAAGATATGTAATTACTATATGGATTTCAAAGTAATACTCCCTGACGACTCAATCGAATTGATTGAAGTAAAAGGATTTGCTACGGATCTATGGAGGTTAAAATGGAAACTTACTGAGGCTCTATTAGACGAACTAGAACCTAATGCAAAATTAATCCTTGTACAATGAATATAGACAAAACAATTACAGACATATCCCTTTACCATAATGAATGGATTTTATACGTTAGAAAGAATGGCTTTAACTCTCAACAAATATTAAGAGCAGAAGATGTCGTTCAAAATATGTATTGCAAAATCCTTGAAAGCACTTCCTTCGATTGCGATAAATTTTACAACAACCAAAATCAAATAAACAAAAATTATGTTTTTAAAGTATTAAGGAGCTTGCTTGTTGACGAGTATAGAAAAAAGAAATTGCCAACAACAAGGATTGATTATGAATTAGATAGCTTATTTAAAAAAGCAAATGACATAAAAACTAATCACGCTAAGCAGGAGAAGATTTTGTCTGAGCTTAAAAAGGCATTAAAAGAAATACCTGAAGGAGAATTGATGACATTATATATGTATGAAATTCCTTCCATAAGAAAACTATCTAAAGAACTAGGACGAGGAACAAGGACGATAAGGCTTAAACTTAAAAACGCAAAAGAGATATTGAAACAAAAACTCTATGACTACAAAAACAACTGAAAGCAAAGGACTTGGAGATACTATTGAAAAGATTACTACAGCGACAGGAATTAAAAAAGTAGTCGATACTATTTCAAAAGCTACTGGCAAGGCTTGTAATTGTGGAGCTAGAAAAGAAGCTTTGAATAAGATGTTTCCGTATAACAAAAAAGCTAAACTAACAAGAGATGATTTTCTGCTATTAAAAGATGATCTTAAAATAGATAACTATACTCCTAGTTCAAGATTATCTAAAGCAAATCAAAGGACAATGCTTGAAATACATAACAGAGTCTTGAAAACGAAAAAACAGCCTACTTCTTGCGCTCCTTGCGCTTGGAGTTTAGTCTCTAAATTAAAAGAACTTACTAAAGAATATGAAACGCTTAGTTCCTCTTAATAAAATAAAGACTAACGAAATCAATCCTCGTTCAATTAATCAGGATAAGTTTCTTCAATTAGTCCAGTCAATAAAAGACTTCCCTAGTATGTTAGAAGCAAGACCTATTGTTGTAGATGAGACTGGAACAATACTTGGAGGCAATATGAGATTACAAGCTTGCAGACAGGCTGGATTAAAGGAGGTATGGTGTTACATAGTTTTAGAATGGTCAGAAGAACAAAAAAAACAATTTATAATAAAAGACAATATTAATTTCGGACAATGGGATTACGACTTATTAGCTAATGAATGGGAGGAGGAAGAATTAATAGAATGGGGATTAGATCTGCCTATTCCAAAAGAGCTAAAAGAGTTTGAAGAAAAGGAAAAGAACTTATGCAATACTTGTGGACTAGAATTAAAATAAACAACGAGAAAACAACGAGAACAAATGGCTAACGAAGAAAATTTAAAGTACTGGAAAAAAGGAGAGTCAGGCAATCCTAAAGGCAGACCTAAAGGATCATTGAATAGAGCAACTATTGCTAAACGTTGGTTGACTACTAACCAAAAATATAAGAACCCAATAACTCAAGATGAGGAAGAATTAACTCAGGAGGATATAATGACTCTAGCATTGATTAATAAAGCTAGGAAGGGAGACGCTAGAGCTTATAGTGAATTAATGAATAGCGCATACGGAAAAGCAAAAGAAAGCGTAGATATAACTCAATTTGTAGAACAACCATTATTTTTAGATGTTCAAGAAGACGACAGCAATAAAGAAAATTCAGAAGTTAAGCAAGAGGATTAGAATTGTACAAGGAGGAACTTCAGCCTCTAAGACATTTGGGATCATTGCTTTGCTTATAGATTATTGTATTAAAACTCCAGCAACGGAGGTTTCAATTATCTCTGAGTCTATTCCTCATTTGAGAAGAGGAGCAATAAGAGATTTCAAAAAGATAATGGAGGAGACGAAACGCTGGAACCCTCCAGCCTTTAACAGATCTTTATTAACTTATCGATTTGCAAATGGATCTACAATAGAGTTTTTTAGTGCTGATGCAGAAGGAAAGTTAAGAGGAGCTAGAAGGGATATATGCTATATCAATGAGGCAAACAATATTAGCTTTGATGCTTACTTCCAGCTCGCAGTAAGAACAAGAGATCATATCTACTTAGACTTCAATCCAACTTCTAAATTTTGGGCGCATCAAGAACTTAAACAAGACGAGCAGGCAGAATGGTTGATACTTACTTATAAGGATAATGAATGCGCTCCTGCTTCAGCAATACAAGAGATTAAACGAGCTAAAGAGAAAGCAGATAAAGGCAATGACTATTGGAGGAATTGGTATCGAGTTTATGGCTTAGGATTAACTGGAACATTGCAAGGAGCTATCTTTACTAACTGGAGAGAAGGAACATTTAAGGAGGTTGGCAAAAGTGTATTCGGTCAGGACTATGGGTTCAAAGATCCAACTACATTAATTCAAACAAGCATTGATAAAGAGAATAAGTTGATATACATTAAACAATGTTATTATAAAACAGGATTGTCAACAAGTGAGATAGCCTCCCTTAACAAATCATTTGCAGGAAACAATCTAATCGTTGGAGATAGCGCAGAGCCTCGACTAATTACAGAACTATCTCAGCATTGTAACATAGTGCCAACAATAAAAGGACAAGGCTCAATAACATTTGGAATAAGTGTTATGCAAGATTATGAATTAATAATAGATCCTAAAAGCAAAGAGCTGATTGATGAGCTTAATAACTATCGCTGGCTTGAAAAGAAATCTCAGACTCCTGTTGATGCGTGGAACCATTGTATTGATGCAATAAGATATAGCGTTGCTTATCAGCTTTCAAATGTAAATGCAGGAGAATATTATATTTTTTAGACTACACTTAAGCTATTCTGACGTATATATAATATGTCGGATCTTATCCAAAAACTCTCAGATAAAAAATTATTAAATATTGATGAGTCTTTAGTATTAGCTGAAGGCTTAGATGAGGCAGTAATAGGCATAACAACTATTTATCCTAAGCGAGTTGTCTATGACTATTGGAGGTGTATTGATATACTATTAAAAGACAAAGACTTAAAAGAGCAAATCGGTTTTGATGAGGCATTGTTATTCCTAGAAGATTACATTGAGGAGATACATACATTAAGCGAGTTTGCTCCAGTATTCATTAAACCTATACAATGAATAGGAAGATAAAAGAGATTGTTAAATATCATAAAGAGTGGATTGAGATTGCTAAATGTTTAGGAGCAGGAGATTATTCGGAGGACTTAATTCAGGAGGCATATATCAAAATTGATAAATACAATTATCAAGATAAAATAATTAAAGACGGCAAAGTAAGCAAAGGATATATGTTCTTTATAATTCGCAGTCTGTTTGTCAATTACGTTAACGCTAAAAACAAAATAAAGAAGGTTGACTATAATCCTAACGATTTTAAAAGCTTTAAGCTTTACAGCTCTGATCTAACTAAAGAGCTAGCCTTTGGAAGACTCTGCGACAAAATGGATAAAGAGTTAAATAACCTCCATTGGTACGACAAAAGAATATTTGAAATTTACAGAGATACTCCACTATCTATTAGAGGCATAGCTAAAGAAACTCAAATCAGCTTTGTCAATATCTTCCATACTTTAAAAAAGGTTAAAGCTGTTATGAAGGATAAGTTCAATGAAGATTATCAAGATTATGTCTATGGAGATTATGACAGGATCTAATTGATCCTGCCGTCTCCAGTTTACCAGCACTTCTTTTGTACTTCTAATTCTTGTATAAAATCATCTACTTCATCTAAATTAAGTAGGTATTTTTTAGAGTGAACCCAGCTAGATTTTAACTCGTCTTGTTCCTCCCACTCAACCTCATAAAATAGTTCAGGTCTTGTAGGATCAGATCCCTTGCCTTTGTGTTCTTTAATTCGGTAAGTAATCCCTGAGACTCCCTTAACCTCTTTAAGTGTTTTGCTTAATATATCCATAATTATTATTTTTTAAAGTTAATAAAAAAGAGGGAAAATTAATTCCCTCCTCTGTTTACCATACCCAGCCTCCCTTTTTGCAGACTATTATATATTTATCTTCAGGAAATAAGATGCTTAATTCTTTTCTTTTTTCTTTACACTCTTTCAAGGTTTTATAAGGTTTGTTTATAACGCTCTTGGGTAAGTGTCTTGTCTTGCTGAAGTTCATTCTAGTTTGATCTAGCTTAACAATATAATAAGGTTTGTCGTAGTTGATTTTTATTTCTTTCCAAATATTGCTCATAACGTTTAAGTTTTTATAGTTAATAATAAAACAAATATAATAATAATAATACAAATACACAACTTTTTAATACTTTTTTTTTATTTCTTCTTTATACAATAAACTTAAAAAGCTGTTTTTAAATAAAAAATGGGTTACTATATTACTTTGCCTGATAACGTTGATGAGTTAACGTTAGAAGCTTATCAAAGAGTTCAAGCTCTTGACAATCCTACTGAAGCTAAAGTCCTTCAAACTTTATTAGGATTAACAAACAAACAGATGTCTAAAGTTGCTTTAAAAGACATTAGAAAGATGTCTAAAAAGTTAGACGAATTATTTGCTCAGGAGGCTGAGTTTGCAGTCAGATTTGAAATAGACAATATTGAATATGGTTTTATTCCTAAGCTAGACGATATTACTTATGGAGAGAATAAAGATATAACTGCTTATTTAGGTAAATGGGAAAGTATGAATAAAGCAATGGCTGTTATGTATCGACCTATTACAGCAAGAGTCAAAGACAAGTACGAGATTGAAGAATACGAAGGCTCGCACAAGTACGCTGAAATTATGAAGCAAGCTCCTCTAGGAGTTGTCTTAGGAGCAATGGTTTTTTTTTGCAATTTAACGAACGAATTAGTAAGCTATACCCAGAGTTATTTGGAGAGCAAAGAGATACAACAAGCGTTGCTGGAGGGTTCAGCAGAAAATGGGGATCTGTTGAGGAGTTATATACACTCGCTCAGGGAGACATACGCAGATTTGACGAGATCACTAAACTACGCCTCCATTTATGCTTAATGTATTTAGCTTTTGTAAAAGAAAAGAACGAAACAGAAAATAGAGTAATACAATCACAAATGAAAAAATATAAATAAGATGCAAGGATTTTATAATGTTACTAAAACAATAGAACAGCAGTTGACAAAAGACGTAAACGTAAATACTTGTACTTACGGAGATATAATGGACGTTGATATGGATAAACAAACAATTTATCCTTTATCCCATTTAAGCGTTACAAATGCTACTTTGAATGGGCATACTTGGACGTTTGATTTTAACTTATTATGTATGGATATAGTTGATGAGCCTAAGAATTATGATATGGAAACTGAGACAGAACATTTTAGGACTAACACTAATGAGCAAGATATATGGAACACTCAGCTAGCTGTTGCAAATAGATTATTTGAATTATTAAGACGAGGAGATCTTTATTCTGAATTATATCAATTATCAGGGAGTCCGTCTATGCAACCTTTTACTGATAGATTTGAAAATAAGTTAGCAGGCTGGGCTTGTACGTTTTCAGTCGAAATCCCTAACGATATGACAATTTGCGCTGTACCTGAAGACTAATAAATGAAACTAAAAGAAGTAAGAAAAGTCCTAGAAAAATTAGGACAAAGCGTAGTTACTCGTAGCAGATATAATCTAACTAGATCAGGAGTTAAGAAGGGCAATCTTTGGAACTCAATAAAGGTTTTACCTATAGCCTCAACTGAAACAGGATTGAGATTAACTTGGGAATTTGCTGACTATGCAATGTTCATAGACGCTGGAGTATTTGGTTCAGCTCCTAGTAGAGCTGACACCTTTGAAAGAAAGTATGATCCTGATGCTGAATACTATGATAAGAGACAGCAAAAATGGAGAAAAGGAAAGGTCGTTAAAGATTTTTCAAAACCTAAATATAAAGGAGTACAAAAAGGAAAATGGAATGACTCCGTTTTTACAACTGGAGCAGGCAAAATAGCTGACAAGTTTCAATACAAAGGACTCAGACCTCCTATGAGTGCGCTGAGAGAATATGTCAAAGAGAATAAAATACGTTTCAGAAATCCTAAAGGAACTTCTGAGGGAGGACAATATAGACAAGGAGACTATGACACTATTGCATTTTGGTTGCAGAACAGAATTTGGGCGCAAGGGATTACGCCTACTTTATTTTTTACAAAGGCTTTTCGTTCAGCTTGGAAGAAGATGCCTGAAGAAGTATTTAAGGCATTTGACTTTGAGATTACTACAATGATAAATGAAAAGAATTTACCAATAACAAAAGCATAAACAATGGCACAAATAAACACTTTATCTCCATTTAGTATAGTCGCATCAAATGCGCTACTTACGGAGGCTGAATTAATTTTATACATATATACTGGAGCTGTAAATGGAGCTTGGACTGGAAACGCTACATATACATTAAGCGCAACTGAGGTTAACGGAACTTGCGTTTTTGAAGTAGCTGACTTAATTAAAGATTTTATCTCTGCAAACTTTGACGGAACTTATGATCCTGATACTGAGGACGCAGTATGGGTTGATTATAGATTGACTCAAGAATTATCTTCAGGAGCAACTGCAACCTCAACGACTTTAGGAACTCCCTGCTATTATGGATATGGATATTTCTTAGACGGAGCAAATCCTCAGTTATTTCCTAGTAATACAGACAACAAGGCTACAATGCAGGATAACAATACAATTTACGTTCCTTATCAATCTCCAGTAAGAATACCTATTAGAGCAAACGCAGTTCAGTCAGTATCTTTTGAATATCAAGGGCAATTAATTAGAACTCAAACAACTTTTGCCTCAACTACAGACAGCGCAGGATTAATACAATATATAAACAATATAAATGATACAGAAGAAAAGACTTTTGACACTTATAAAAGTTTTGTAACAGGAAGAAATAAAGACTTATCAGAATTTGAGTCTAGTCCATTACTGGAGGGATTTCTAAATGAGGATCCTTTATTCCCTTGCGATACTATTCATATTGCTGATACTGACGGAGACGTTATGACTTATAATGTTGAGAATTTATGTGAATGTAAATATGATCCAGTAAAACTTACTTTCTATAATAAGTATGGAGCTTTGCAGGACTTATGGTTCTTTAAAAATACAACAAAGAACTTAAAGATTTTAAAATCTACTACTTACACCACAAACCTACTTAAAAAAAATGGAACTTATGATGTTACTGCTCATCAAGATAGAATATTAGACAAAAACGGACAAACAAGTTTGTTATTAAATTCAGGCTGGTATTCAGAAGACAATAACGAAGCAATGAAACAACTTATGTTGTCTGAGAAAGTATGGATCTTCTATGACAATCAAACTATTCCTTGCGTTGTTACGGATAGCAGTTTTACATTTAAAAACAGCTTAACAGATAAATTATTTCAGCATCAGCTTCAGGTTGATTTTGCATTTTCAACTATTAATGACGTAAGATAAATGAAGCTACAACTCTATATAAATAACGTAAGAGTAGATCTATTTAAAGATGAGGCAATTACAATGACTGACACTATTCAGAACATTCAAGACATAAGCAAAGTCTTTGCGCCTTATACTCAAACATTTACTTTACCTGCATCAGATATTAATAATAAGTTGTTTAAGCATTATGCCAAATCCCAAATTACTGACGGCTATGATGCAAGATTCCGTCAGCCAGCTATAATTAAATTAAACGGAGTAGATTTTAGAGAAGGAGAGATCCGTTTATCCTCCGTTAAAATGGAGATGAATAAAGCTGTTTCTTATAGAGTTACATTCTTTGGTTCAGTTGTTACTATGAAAGAGTTAATAGGGAATGATGACCTTTCTTCTCTAAATGAGTTAACTACTTATAACACAAACTATTCTTCTGCTGAAATGGCTAGGCTGTTCAGATATGGAATACAAACTGAAGGAGTAGATGCTACAACAATAGACAATAGGAATGTTGTTCTGCCTTTTATTACTATGCAAAATATATTCACTTACGATAGTACTAATACAACAACAGCTAAAAACTTGCATAATTGTCCGTTTTATATTCCTTTAGATCAGTCTTATGGTTTAATGGGAGAGTTAAAGCCAGCAATTAAAGTCAGGAGAATAATTGAGGCTATAGAAACTCAATACGACTTAGAATTTAATATGGCTGATGAGACAATAGACGGAGTTACTTATCAATCCTTCTTTGGTTCAGATATGTTTCAAGAATTATTTTTGTTCTGCCATAGAGAAAATACTCCTTCTTCAGCTCCTTCAAATGATGACGATAAAACAAACTCAATGGGAGTTAATTTTACTCAGCGATCTTGCATTTGGGGATTAGGAGATTATACTTATGTATCAGGAGACGGAGACTTCTTTTCAGGAGATGAGGTTACTCTTGAACAAGGAGAGATTTTGGATTTTAGATTAAGGCTAACCTCAACTGGTTACACAAACGACCTATATGATGCGCAAATAATTGACATTCCAACAAATGAGTTATTATGGCAACAAAATGATATTATAAATACAAATCCTTCTACGATATATTCTACTGAAATAAGTTCAGGAACTCTATCATCAAGAACATTCGAGCCTCAAATCAGAACAAACTCTGATACGATTACAAACTGGAACGCAGATGCAGTAGGATTGTTTGTAACTAAAACTCTAGTTGACGGAACTATCCTTGCTTCTACTTATTCTATAGGAGCTTTAACTTTAGGACAAAATATAATAATACAAGATTACATTCCTAAAATTAAAGTTATTGACTTCTTCGGACAGCTTCTTAAAATGTTTAATCTAGTTGCATATAAGTTAAGGAATACAGCAACAAATAAAATATATGTAGAGACATTTGACTCCTTTATGTCTCACGGCTCAAGCTGGGATTTGTCAGAATACATTAATATTTCAAAATCAGATGTAAATAGACCTATTCCATTTAGCGCAGTAAACTTTGATTATGCAGATGCAGTTACTCAAACTTCATTAAGATATATTGCTCAAAATTCTCAGCAGTATGGAAACTTGAGATATTCTGCTCCTGATAAATTTGACGGACAGGCATTTGATCTAAAAGTAGATACTCAACGAGAGTTGATGTATAATATAGTAGATGAGACTAAAACACCAACAGGCAGAGTTCAGGGCTGGTGGGTTGATGCAAAAGGAGAAACAACTAAAGGAAACGGATATATGTTTTTTAATAGAAACGTTGATGACGCAACTTATCCCTGTACAATCTCCAGTTTTGATAGTATTAATCAGCCTTCTAATGTAAGTTCTGACGGCAATCATACTCTTAATTTTGGAGCTGAATATGATGTATATGATAGGGAGGCAAATATCAATAGTTTATTCTCAAGGTTTTATTCTCAATATATAGTTCAAACATTCGAGCAAAGATCTCGTATTATTAAAGTTTCAGGCTATCTGCCTATGAATTTCTTATTGAATTATTCTGTCAATGATGTAATCACAATAAACAATCAGGAATATTATATCAATAGTATTAAAACTAATTTATTAACTAGAAGATGCGATCTTGAACTTATTACTAAGTTTTCAGATTACACTCAAAGCGTATTAACATAATGACTATAATCGAATTACTACAATTAGACGACTATTACGGAGGAGGAGAGCATATTGAAATAGCAAAAGGAAAATATAAACTAACTACGTCTTTGAAAGACGCATTGAAACAATACAAAAGAAAGAATTATGGCAACTAAATATTATGTTGATATAGAGACAAAACAAGCAGAGAAAAATCTTAAAAGAGTAAATGACGAGCTAGATGATTTGAAATTAGATTTGCTTGAAGGAGAGAGAGCTTTGAACACTTGGAAAAATCAACTTGTTAAAGCAGATAAGATTACTCCTGAGATGCACAGAAAAACTAAACAGCTATCTCAAGCTGTTGCTGATCTAAGGACTAAAGTCAAAGGAGCTACAATGGATCAGAAAATTGCTAATGCTCAATTAAAAGAGGCTAAAGAGGACGCAACTGAATTGACAGGCTCAATGAAGATGCTTGATAAAGCAACTGGAGGAGCTGTTACTAGAATAAAAGACTCTACTAAAGCTTTTGGAGGATTAACTAAAGGAGTTAACGGCTTTAGACTTGCATTAATTGCATCAGGAATAGGTCTTCTAGTTGTTGCAATAACTTCTATTGTTCAAGCTTTTAAAAGAAGTGAAGAAGGACAGGAAAAATGGGAAAGAGGAATGGCAATGATAGGAGCTGTAGTTAATCAAGTTCTTGACGGATTAGCTGGATTAGGAGAATGGTTCTTAGGTTTTCCTAAAATGGTTGCAGATGCAGTAATGAACCCAATCGAAACTATTAAAAATCTAGGTTCTACTATTTGGAATGTAATTAAAGATCCTTTAGGTTCAGCTCGAAAGCTTGCAATACAAACAACTGAAGCTATATCAGATGTTGTTAATGAGACAATGAAAGAGGTTGACGCAATGAATGAAGTTACTAAGATGCGTCAGAAAGCTCATCATATTGAAAGAGACTTAATTGTAGAAAGAGCAGAGGCTAATCGAGATATAAGCGCAATACGTTTAGAAGCAGAAAAAAGAGATATATATACAGCAGAGCAAAGAATTGAGATGCTGAAAAAAGCTCAGAAGATTGAGGAGGATATTACAAATAAAGAAATTAAAGCTAAAAAATTAAAAGTTGATGCGCTTAAAAAAGAGATGTCTTTAGGATTAAACAATAGACAAATTAAAGACGATCTTGCTAAACTAGAAGCTGAATTGATTACTCTTGACACTAAAAGAACTAGAAGTCAAAGATTATTACAGACTCAAATTACTACAGCCACAAATCAAGCACTAGCTGAGAAACAAAAAGAGATTGACGAGAAAAAGAAAATGGAAGAAGACTATGCAAAATGGCAGGGAGAATTTGAACTTGCTATGTTGTCAACTGAAGAAGAAAAGCATCAACGAAAGCTTTTACAAATCGACAATCAGTTTAATCAAAAAATGGAACAAGCAAGAGTTCACTTTGAAAACGAGATGATGACTCAAGCTGAGTTTGACGAAATAGAAAGGCAATTACAACAGGAGAAAGATGACGCAAAACAAAGTTATAATGACTCAGTAGCTCAGAAAGCATTTGATAAAAAGAAGAAAGAAAATCTAAGAACTTTAAATGAAGAAGAAAAGCTTGAGAGAAATAGAATAAAAGCTAAAAGCAGGTCTTTAAATGCTATTGTTCAACTAGCAGGAGCAGAGTCGAAGATAGGACGAATGGCTTTAATTGCTAAGAATTTACTAATGGCTAAGGAAATGATTATGGAAGCAAAGAAAACTATTTCATTTTCTAAGAGTGCTGTAGCTCAGTCTCAGGTTGCTGTTGCTGAAGGTACTGCTAAGACAGCGAAAGTAGGATTTCCTCAAAATATTCCTATGTTATTAATGTATGCTGTTCAAGCTGTTGGAATTATAGGAGCAATTAGAAAAGCAGTTCGAGGAGCTAAAGAAAGTACAGCAGGAACAGGAGTTGGAGGATCTATTCCTGAACCTAGTACTCCTTCCTCTCCTGCTCTAGCTTCAGTTGAGTCAATGAGTGAGGCGCAGAATACTCAAACCTTTCAACCTTCCTTTAATACTATAGGAGCAACTCAAGGAAATCAAATCGCTCAAGCTTTAGGAACTCAAGCTCCTATTCAGGCGTATGTTGTCTCGCAAGATGTTACAACTGCTCAGAGTTTACAGAACAATATTGTCAGCTCAGCAAGTTTAGGATAAAATAAAACAAATCAATAAAACAAAGGTTTTAAAATAAAATAGTTATGAATATAATTGAATTAATAATTGACGAAAACGAAGAATTATCAGGAATAGAAGCTGTCTCAGTAGTAGAGAACCCAGCGATTGAAGAATTTTTTGTTGCATTAGAGAAAGAAGATAAGCTTGTTAGGCTTGCTGAAGTTGATGAGGAGAAGCGTCTGATTATGGGAGGCGCACTTATTCCAAATAAACCCATATATAGAAATAACAATGGAAGTGAGTTTTATATTTATTTCTCAAAAGATACTATTGTAAAAGCTTCTCAAATGTTTTTACAACAAGGAAAACAAAACAAATCTACTCTTGAGCATCAAAACAATATGCTAGAAGGAATGTCAGTAGTTGAAAGTTGGATTGTTGAAGATGAGAAAATGGATAAGTCAAGATTGTATGGATTAAAAATGCCTGTCGGAACTTGGGTAATTACTATGAAGGTTGATAATGACGAAGTATGGGAAAAAGTGAAAAAAAATTCTATTCGAGGCTTCTCGATAGAAGGATATTTTTCGGATCGCTTAGCTCAAAAACCAAAGAAAGAAGAAGAAGAAGAATTAAGTCAAGAAGAACAACTAATCAATAAGATCAAAGAAGTTGTTTCTTCTGCTGAATAATGACTCTCTTAGAATGGATTAATCAATACAAAGTTTATGTTGCTCCTTCTAATATAAATGGAGTAGGATTATTTGCTATTGACGACATAAAAAAAGGAGATATAGTTTATACTTACTTAAACAACAATAAGAGTGTTCTAGTTTCAATAAATGAGTTGCTTAATAATGGAGTATCAATTAACAAAATAAACGTCTTAAAACGCTTGTTTGCAGGAAGTGAAACAAGTATTCAATTAAAGACAAAAGGAATAGATTTTGTTAGTTTAATGAACCATAACGCAGACTCTAATATGGAATGGAGCAAAAAAGGGAATTTAAGTATTTATAGAGCTAAAAAAGATATTAAAGCAAATGAAGAAGTTACGCTAGACTTTTTAGACAACAATTACCATAAAAAATTAAATTTCAAACCAAATGAATAATTATAGAAGACCAGTAGCTCAAAGATCAATAGCTACGAAAAGCAAGAGTTCTCCAACTAATCAAAGCAGGGCTTGTATGTGTCCTGATAGCACTTACCATAAAGATTGTTGCAATGGAGATTTGCAAGCTCAAGGAATAGGCTCTTTAACTGGAGGAAGTAAGAAGGGCTAAATTTACAACAGCTACAGGTTATATTGGTTTTAAAATAAAACAATTACTAACATTTAAAATTTTAAAATTATGGCACCAGAAGCAGAAGTTGAAGTGGAAGAATCAGAATTCACTCACGTTTACGAAAGAGGATTTCCTATGCGAGATAGAAGCACAGGACAAGTATCAATCGACACTAGTTTAGTTGAAGTAATAGGAGAAGAATTACCTCCTGAAGCGTAATCATTAACATTATAAATTAATAAAATGGGGCATTTTGACGAAGAAGATCCATTTTCAAGCTCATTAGCAAGTTCTTTTACTCATACTTACGAGAGAGGTTTTCCTTATCATTCAGGCAGTACAGGTCAAGTATCAATCGATTTCTCACTTGAAGAGATGGAACCAGTATCTGAAGAGGAGATGCTAGGGTAACAGGTTGGTTTTATTGAAATTACAACAATAATAAAACAGCTAGGTTTATAAAAAAAGAATTTATTAATAAATAAAAGCAGTTCAAATGGAAGCTAAAAAAACATTAAATAAGGTTCGTACTATTTTAGGTATGGACGTTTCTCTTGAAACTAGAAAGCTAGAGAACGGAACAATGCTTGAAGCTGAGGATTTTTCCAAAGGCAACGAAGTATTCATTCTAGCAGAAGACTCAGAGAAGATTGCGCTTCCTCAAGGAGATTACACTTTAGAAGACGGACTCGTTCTGTCTGTAATTGACGAGGGGATCATTGACGAAGTTAGAGAACAAGAAAAAGAAGCTGAAGAAAAAGAAGAAGAAAAAGTAGAAGAAGCTGAGGAACTTGGAGAAGACAGAGGCAAAGATGATGACGAAGTAGCAGTTGACGACTGGGAAGGTATGGAGAAAAGAATTAAAAATCTTGAAGATGCTGTTGCTGACTTAAAAAGTAGAGTCGGTAAAGACGAGGAGGAAATCAAAGAAGAATTTACTTCTCAAGCAAAAGAGATTGAATTAAACGACATTGAGCCTATCGCTCATTCGCCTGAAAAGGCAAACGCCAAAAGAGAGACTTTTGGGCAAACAAGAAGGTATGCAAACGGCACTCAAGCGAGAGTCTTTCAGGCACTTTTTGGGGATAATAATTAATTAACAATAACAAATTTTTTTAAAAATGGGAAATCTTAAAAAAACAGAGCTAGCAACTACGCTTAATATAACTACTACCTATGCAGGAGAGTTTGCGAGCAAATATATAAGTTGCGCACTTTTGAAATCCTCAACTATTGATGACGGAGGAGTTACGGTTATGCCTAACGTAAAATATAAAAGTGTAATTCAAAAGGTATCAACAGGAGATCTTATCGCTGACGGAAGTTGCGATTTTGACGCTTCTAGTTCAGTAACATTAGACGAAGTAGTCCTTCAGCCTGAGGAGTTTCAGGTTAACTTGCAATTATGTAAGAAAGACTTTATGGACACTTGGGAGAGTATTCAAATGGGATATTCAGCGTGGAACCCAAACGGACTGCCAACTTCATTTGCTGACTACTTAATAGGCTATGTAGCTTCTAAAGTAGCTTCTCAAAACGAGGTTAATATATGGCAAGGAGAAACAGGAAACGCTGGAGAGTATGACGGAATTGAAACTCTTGCGAGTTGTGCGCCTGCTGGTCAAAAATTAACAGGAGCAGTTTTAGACGATACTAATATAATTTCCACTATGCAGGACGTAGTTAACGCTATTCCAAATTCTTTATATGGTTCAGAAGATCTTAAATTATATCTTTCTGCTAAAGGAGCTAAGTTATATATCCGTGCTTTAGGTGGCTTTACTGCTACTATTGGAGCGCAAGGTGTTGATAACAAGGGAACGCAATGGTATAACAACGGAAGTTTATCTTTCGGAGGAATACCTGTATTTGTAGGAAGAGGAATGTCAGATGACTTTATAATGGCTTCTGAAAGCTCAAATATATTCTTCGGTACTGGTTTATTAAACGAGGACTGGAACGAAGTTCGAGTTGTAGATATGAGCAACGTTGACTTGTCGCAAAATGTAAGAATAGCAATGCGCTTTACAGCAGGAGTTGCTATCGGTTGTTGTGATGACGTTGTAACTTATACAGGATCTTAATAAGATCAAAATTAACGGAGGGGGATAAATCGCCTATAACCCCTACATAATTATAACAGATTATTTCTCCTCCATTTATAATAACTTTTAAAACAAATAGATATGTCTTGCGATATTAATGCTGGAAGACTGGAACCTTGTAAGGATAACGTAGGAGGGATAATAGCTGTTTACTTTGCCAACTATACAGAAGGCTTACTAGGATCAGCTACAATCTCTGCTGAGGGAGAAATTACAGGCTTTGCGTCTCCATTAACATTTTACAAATATGATCTAAAGGGAGCAAATTCATTCGAGCAGACTAACGAAAACTCGAGAGAGAATGGAACTTCCTTCTGGACTCAAACAGGAACGGTTGTTTTGAAGAAACAGGATCTTGCAACAACGGCTCAAATGAAATTACTTTCTTATGGTCGTCCTCAAGTAATAGTTCAAGATTACAACGGCAATTATTGGCTAGCTGGAATTGAAAATGGTTGCGAAGTAGCAGTAAACACAGCTACAGGAGCATCAATGGGAGATCTTAACGGATATAACCTGACAATTACAGGAACAGAAAAAAGTCCTGCAAACTTTATAGATACTACTATCATAAACGATACAACTAACACTATTGTTGTAGAGGGTACATAATAAAGAGTTGTACTTCAACAATCAAAAAAGAGGAGGCTTAGGCTTCCTTTTTTTATATAACAAAATTAGTTAGAATTGGTTTTTAAATAAAACTGATGCTAATTATAAGTCCTTTAGCGAGTCCTGCTGAATTTTATGTAATTCCTAGAGAATGGATAGAAGCTGGAACAACTATCGAAATAACGGATCTCGATACAAATATTGTTACAAACTATCCTGCTGGAACTTTTAGCTATATAAAAGACGCTTATTATAATGGAATAACAATTACTTTCAATCCAGTCTTAAATGAACAGACATTTTACAGGATAGAAATTAAAACTGGAGGAGAAACTATTTATAGGGATCTAATTTTTAGCACGGAGCAAAACGTAGCCAACTTTCAAACTGATTACGAGCAATATACTCCTCAAGAGTCAACAAATGAATATATAATACTAGATAACTAATGAAAGAAAGCAATATCTTTTTAGAACATTTAAGCGCATACACTTCGCCTCAAATTCTTGAACAAAAACATAAAGATTACATTTTATATGGAGAAGACAACGATTATTTTAACTATCTGATCCAGCTTTACTTAAATTCTACAAGTAACAACGCTATTATTAATGGAGTTTGCAATTTTATTTATGGACGAGGAATAAGCGCACTAGACTCAAGCAGAAAGCCTGATCAGTATGCTCAAATGATGTCTTTATTTAAAAAGGCAGATCTAAGAAAGTTTATAAAAGACTTTAAGATTTTAGGAATGGCTAGCTGGCAAATTAGTTATTCTAAAGGAAGGGTTGCTAAAGTAACTCATTTTCCTATGGAAACGTTAAGAGCTGGAAAATGGAATGAGAAAGGAGAGATAGAAGCGTGGTATTATTGCGCAGACTGGACTAAACTAAAAGCAAGCGAAAAACCTGAAAAAATTACTGCTTTTGGCTACGGAAATAGAAAAGGAAACGAAATCTTTGTTTTGAGACCTTATGTAACAGGAAGTTATGCTTATTCTCCTCCTGATTATGTCGGAGGTTTGCCTTATGCAATGCTAGAAAATGAAATAGGAGACTATTTAATAAATGATACTCTTAATGGATTTTCAGGAACTAAAGTTGTTAATTTCAATAATGGAGTTCCTGACTTAGAGAAAATGCAAATGATTAAGTCTGATGTAATGAATAAACTAACGTCAGCAAGAGGAGAAAAAGTTATTGTTGCTTTTAATGCTAATCAAGAAAGCAAAACTACTATTGATGATATTCCTTTAAATGATGCGCCTCAACATTATGAATATTTGAGCAATGAATGTTTCAGAAAATTGATTGTTGCGCATAGATTGACCTCTCCTATGCTAGTAGGAATACGAGAAGGCAATAACTCACTAGGAAATAATGCTGAAGAAATCGAAAATGCAACAAATTTGCTTGATAATATCGTAATAAAGGTCTATCAGGATCAAATTATTGATGCAATGGACGAAATTCTTGCAATAAATGATATTTCTCTTGACTTATTCTTTAAAACTCTTAAACCTCTTGCATTTAACGATATAGACCAGCTAGAAGGAGTTGATGATGACGTAGTAGAGGAAGAAACAGGAGTTGAGCTATCAGATGATCGTCCTAAGATGACAAAAGAGCTAGGAGACGCTTTATTCAATCAATTAGAAGGAGAAGTTGTTGATGAGGAATGGGAAGAAGTTATGGATAGGGATATTTCTGACGAGAATGTCAATATAGAAGACTGGGCAATGGCTTGTTTGACTGAAATTGAACCTGAAAAGTCAGTTTTAAGCAAAATTAAGACATTTTTAGCTCCTAATGATAAGGAATGGGATTCTCCTCGAGCAAATCCTGACGGAGCAGAAGAAATTACTGCTAATCCTAATGGATTTTCATATTTAGACTCAAAAAATGGACTTTATAAGGTTCGTTATCGTTATTTCCAGCAATCTTTCGCAAAATCTATTGAAAGAGGCAAAGACGGAAAGAGAAAAGACACTTATAAGACAAGAGATTTCTGTCAAAATATGATGACAGCATCAAAAGCAGGTGTAGTTTATAGAATAGAAGATATTGACAGAGCTTCAGCAGAAGGAGTAAACGGACAATTTTCAGAAGAAGGCAAAACCAGTTACGACATTTTTAAATGGGCTGGAGGCTGTTATTGCAGGCACGCTTGGAAAGAAGTACTATATAGACGCAAAAAATATGCCGTTGCCTCTGAAGATCTAATGAATTACAAGAAAACAGGATATATTCCTCCTTCATATAAGAAAAATCCTTACGGCTCAGCAGAAAGCAAGATTGCTCCTTTTAATAGTAAAAATCACGGAAGCCTTGAACACTTATACCCAAATTTTAATCCTCAGAACTAATGCCTAAACCTCTTTTTGTTACGTCTCAAGATCTTAAACGATACTCAATATTATCAGGCAATGTACAGCCTCAAAAGATGCAATATATCATTGAAATTGCAATGGAAACAGAGGTACAATTATATTTAGGCACTCAACTATATGAAAAGCTTTGCGATCTAATTGTTACAGGAGATATTTCACTTCCAGCAAATGCTAAATATTTGACTTTACTTGAGGATTATGTAAAGCCTATGACGATATTCTGGGGAGCAACTTTGCTTGTTCCTTTCAGTAATTACTCTATAGATAATGGAGGAGTTTTCAAAGGTTCAGCAGAGAACGCTTTATCAGTTGACAAAGAGGAAGTAGATTATTTAGCTAATAAATATAGGGATCTAGCTCAGTTTTATACTAACAATTTTGTTGATTTTATGGTTTATAATCAAAGCGACTATCCTGAATATAATGCTAACAAGAATGACGACTTTTATCCTGAAGGAGAAACTTCGTTCGGAGGGTGGTTATTATGAGATATAAAATAAAAGAGTCTAACATAGTTAAGCTAGTTAACTATTTAAAAACTAAAACTAATGGGAATGTGGTATCAAACAGCAACAGAAGATATAACAATAAAATACATAACTAATGGATAATAAAAAATACTAATTATGGGTTACGGAAAAATATATGAGACGACTTGGTGGGGATCTGTTTGTCAGTTTTATCCTTGGGGATATGTTTATTATGACATTGCTAATTGTGGAGGAACGACTTATATACTAGCAGAAAACGGAGATTTTCTAATAGCAGAAAACTCAGATAATTTAATACAAGAATAAAAAAAAACAATAAAAATGGCAGACAAGAAATTTAGCGCATTTTCTACTTCAGCAAAAGCAACGACAGACTATGTTGTAGGATATACTGGCGCAAACAATGTAAAATTAACTCCAGCAGACTTAGTTACTGACGTTGACTTAACTTCTGATGTAACAGGACAATTACCTCTTGCAAATGGAGGAACAGGACAAGCAAACGCTCAAGATGCGCTTAACTCTCTTACTAATATAGCTGGAGCTTCTGTTGACGAAATATTAACCTATAATGGCGCAGATGCAATCTTTAAAAAACCTTCAGATAATTCTTATATCCCTTCAAGAAGATTAGGACATTATGAATGGCTTGATGATGTTTCAGCTCCTTATTTCAATGTTCTTCACGGATCAACTACAATAATACCTTTTAATAGTACTATTTTAGAGACAACTTCAAATCCTTCTTCAACTTTTGGTTTTGAAGGCTGGACTAGGAATTTATTATCAACAACAAATTCTAATTTTACGTTAGGAGCAGACGGCTCTGGCTGGTGGAAGGTAACGGCAAGACTTCATTTTTACGACCTCTATGCTGACTTAGACGTACAATGCTTTTTATATGACTCATCAACTGGACTTGTTGAGCAAATGATTATAGATAATAAAGTTGTTGAAGGTTCTCAGGATCAAATGTATCAAGGAACTATTATTCAGGAATTTTCAGCAGGAGACTCAAAAGATATAAGAGTTTTATTTAGTGGAGGAACAGCAGGACAAAATCCGTTTCCTTCTGCTTCAAATAATGCAAGAACTAGCGTAACGTTTGAATTTATTTCAGCTTAATAAAAATGATATATAGTAATCCTGTAACAAATACAACTCAGCTCAAAGCCTGTATGATCGCCTCTGTTGCTAATACTTCAGCAGTTGAGCTAATTAAACCTCAAGGCTCAGGAAGTGGATTAAAACTTACAAATCTTAGAGGAACTGAAGCAAGCAGGATTACAAGTAAAGGTCTTATTCAAGTAGTTAAAGGCAATGACGCAAAACTAGATTATGAATATCGTAATATTTCCCTTCCAAATGAAAGATTATATGGAGCTTTACAACCTAATCCTAGCTATTTAATAGAGCCTCAAATTACAAATAAAGCTGTTTCAAATCCTACGCTTCACTCTTTAACAAATATGACGGCAGATGAGATTGAAGGAGCAAACGGAATTACAGACGGAAATTTACAAGGAATAAGATATTCTGTTGTCAGTTATGCTGTAAATAATCCTTTGTTTGAAAATACAACAACCTTCACTTCTACGGCTGGCAATGTTATTTTTAGTGGATATTTTAGATATGTTAATCAGCGTTATATTGCTTTAAATGTTAATAATGATATTGTAGCAAATGAGCCTGTCGCAGTCTTTGATTTGTTAAAAGGAGAAATTGCGCCTGCGCAGACTTCAAATTGCACGCCTTATATTAAAGCTATTGGCAATGGTTGGTTCCGTTGTTCTATTGCTTATCAAAACAACTTGGCTGTTGGTATTCAATGGAAAGTTAAATTTCTTGAAGATAACGAATATTCTTCGCTTCCTCATAATGTAGATCCTAACCAGTCTGTTGATGTTTTCGGCTTACAATGGGAGCGATTACCCATTTTTGAACAACCTACTAGCTACGTTGAAAATGCAGGAACAACAGCAGGAGTAACAAGAGGAGTCGATTATTTCTATAATACAGGAGGAACTCCTAGCATAATGAATGAGGTTGATGCTTCAAACGGACTTTTATTTATTGAGTCTAAAATGACAAACAGAACAAGTGGAACAAATAGAGAAATTATGCTTTCTAATGCAACAGCTACTCTAAGAGCTAGTATAATCTTTAGCACTACTGGAGATATTATAGGCAAAGTAACAGGCTCATCAGGAATGGTTTTTTATAGGTCTTCCTCAGCTTTTAATTGTGAGGAATGGAATAAGATTGCGCTTTTATGGAGAAAAAATTACGCTGAATTATGGATAAATGGAGAGAAGCAAGGAATTACAGATGTATTTGTAGATCCTGTTCCTCGTTCAGATGAGTTTACTCAATTTTCATATAGAGGAACTTCAACAGCTTTCACTCCTTACGGATCGCATAGACAATTACAAATTTATAGTGCCTATGGTTTATCTGATGAGGACTTGTCAGCATTAGCAGAAAAAATTACTAAATAAATATAAAATGGAAGAATTTATAAAAATGGGAAAATATGAATTTGACTCTGAAGAACAAGCAGAAGAAAAGATTGCAAAATTTGAAGGATCAAATCATTTATTTGCTCGATTAGGAGCAGTTACGGCAGGAAAATTTAATGTTGATGTTTTATGGGTGTCAGACGAACCTTTAGAGGATCACCCAACAGGTTGGAAATCAAAGTCTGTTGATCCTGAAGGAGAAGGCGTGCATAGATTTGCTGGATTAAGTTATCAAGATTTTAAATTTTAAGCTATGCCTTTACCTACTCCAAAACCTAACGAGAAACAAAAAGATTTTATGACTAGATGCGTCAATGATGCAATAGTCAAAAAAGAATTTAAAAATAGACAACAAGCGATAGCAGTTTGTTATACACAATATAGAGAGAAAAAATAATGAAAGTAGGAGAAGAAACTCAAGTAACGCTCGACCTAAAAACAATAGGACTTATAGTTGGTTTTGTTGTTAGTCTTTCGTCAACCTATTTTGTTTTGAAGTCAGATATAGCTAAAGCTATGGAGCTTCCTGAACCTGAAGTAACAACTATTGAATATGAATATAAGGATAAATTAGTTAGAGAGACTATTTTACGACTAGAAGAAAAACAGGAAATAATGGGAGAGACTTTGAATGAAGTTAAAAATCAGCTTCAAAAGATTGATGAGCGTTTATATCAATTATCTAAAAAATAATAATGAAACTATGGATTGCAATAATTGTATTCTTAGCGACTTTTGCGAGTACTGCGCAAATTAATAAAGACGATATTTCTATCGTTCAATTCAGCGCAAAATTTCTTACTGAGAATGAGGCTTCTTTAAGTGTATTCTCAGAGGATTATAACGTTCAGACTTTCTACATATCTGAGCATAAGAAATTATTTGACAAAGAAAAAATTAAATACCTGCCAACGCTAGTATTGTATTATGAAGGAGAGCAGGTCTTGATAATAACAAGCGATATTTCGCTTAAACTTCCTGAAGATGCTTTAGAGCAAATTCAAGAGGAAATTAATAATATATTAAAAAATAGATTTTAAAATGAAAACAATTAAAAACATATATAAATGGATAAAAGAAAAATGCAAAAAGTGTTGGTCTTGTGTTGTTTCCTATTGGTAAACACAATATCTGCTCAAGTTATTGCAGAAGTAGAAGACGCAAGAGTTGAACAATTAAGAAAAGGCTTTAAAGCAAATAAATTCTTTAAAGATGTATTCAAGTTTGCTACTTTCTACGGAGCTTATTCTGAGCGTGATGCAATACAAGGAAAACCTACTTATTCTGTTAGTCAAGATAATGTCTTAACAGAAACAACTATTGTCAATCCTGCTGATTACAGCATTGTTTATGGGTTCAGAAAGCTTGCTCATTTTTCTTATGAAGACAAAAAGAACAGAGGATATGACGGAACAGAGTCTCCTATGGGAGCAAGAGCAAATACTGGAGCAACTAAAAATTTAGAATATCAATTTGAATATAGTCGAGGAAGACAGCAGAATAGAGAGTTTGAAAACTCTTATGCTTTTGTAAGATACTTGAGAGACTATTGGTTTGTAAAAGGAGAGTACGCTAAGAATGAATTAATCGACTTAGATTATATTTCAGGAGAGGTTCGATTTCGTTTGCCTATTGGTAAAAAGAAACGTTTAAGCTTCTCTGTTGGAAGTATCTATAGAAATTATCAAAAAGCTTATGGATATTCGCCAATAACCAGCTATTTGGAGAATAATATGTGGTGGAATTTACCTTACAATGAGTTCGGCTTTACAGATCAATTTTATCAAATGACAAATCCTTTTACGAATGAGTCAATGGGATATGATTATTTATGGTTTGATGCTGAAGGAAATCAAGTAGCCTCTACTGACGCAGAGTTCAGGAATGTAATTATGGGATCTTTAATCAACGAATATAACAGGCGAGAACTTGCAAAGATAGATCCTTTAGCTGATGTAAGTTTAATTCTTGGTATAGACTATTATTTTTATCGCAAAAATTATTATTTGCACTTCTTCGGCAACGTATTGCCTTATCATAAAACAATACAAGGAGAGGATCAATATTCTTATAATGAGTATGTTGGGAAAGATGACTGGATAGATTATTCATACGGAATAATTACTGGAATTAAACTTGGAAAACATATTGGAGTTTTTGGAGAAATAACTAGTCAAAGATACTGGGATAGAGAGAGAACTAATTTACAATTAGGAGTTAACTTTCAAATTTAATAAATGACAAAAAACTTTAGCAAATCGGAGTTTGAGTGTAAATGTCGTCAATGTGATATGCCTGAAGAAGTGTATCTTAATTTAGTTAAAGTTGCTAGCCAGCTACAACTATTAAGAGATCATTTTAAAGCGTCTATAAAGATTAACTCAGGTTATAGGTGTCCTCAGCACAATCAAAATATTGGAGGAAGTGAGCGTAGTCAGCATAAATTAGGAACTGCAAGCGATATTGTAGTTAAAGGCTGGCATTCGCATCAAGTTTATGAAGAAATAGACAGGCTTCGAGAAAAGGGAGATATACTTCAAGGAGGTCTAGGAAAGTATGACACTTTCACTCACTTCGATTTGAGAAAGAACAAAGCTCGTTGGGATAATACAAAATGATTGATAAGCTAGCTAATATTAAAAAGGATAAGTTGTTGCATTTTTTCTATGGAACGCTTCTAAGCTTTATAGGAGTTGGTTTATTTGGTTTGCACGGACTATGGCTAACAATTATAGTTGGAGCTTGGAAAGAATGGATATATGACAAGAAATATGGAACGCCTGATATTTGGGATTTTATTTGGACTATTCTTCCAGCAGGCTTATTTATCATTCTAAACTTAATTTAATTATGAGTAAACAAAAGAAACGCTTTAAAGATACAAAAGTTGGAAGCTTCTTATTATCTAAAATTCCTAATGTAGTAGGAAAGATTGCTGAAGATACTCCTGTTGGAAGCGTAATAGAAGCAATTATAGGAGGTTCAGATATGTCTAAAGAAGACAAAGACATTGCTTTAGAAAAGTTAAGACTTGAGGAGGCTGAAATAGATGCTGTAACTAGACGCTGGGAGGCTGACGCAAAATCAGGCTGGCTCCCTTCTAATGTCAGACCTTTGACTCTAGTTTTCTTTTCTCTAGCTTATATTATTGGTTGGTATTGTGGTTATGAGTTAAACAATGTTTCAGGAGTCCTTACTATTATTATTGGATCTTATTTCGGAAGTAGAGGGATTGAAAAGGTTATGGGAAATAACAAACATAAATAGGACTACACTTTTAAAATTTAACGTATATATAATATGATTTGTCCTCATTGCATTGCTCTTGCTTTTATTGCTGGTTTTATAGCAATTCATGAATTGTATCTTACTGATAATCAATTACTTACAGCGTTTAGAAAATGGCTAGAAAAATACAAATAGCTGAATACAGAAAGCCTAGACGTAAAAGCCACCCTCACTCCAAGAACCAGTCAAGGTTAAAATCTTCAAAAGGATATAAAAAGAAATATAGAGGTCAAGGCAGATAAGACTACGATTTTTAATTCTTTCGTATATATAATATGACGAACTTTAGTAGTCCTTCAGAACAAATAAGACCTCGTTTGTCAGGAGATAAAAAAACTGCTTACGAAAACTTAATAAAAGATGAGTCTCGAGTTTTAATTATAGGAGACCTGCATCAACCTTTTACTCTTGACTCTTATTTAGACTTTTGTTTAGAAGTCAAATCCAAATACTTAACTAATCGAACAATCTTTATAGGAGACATAATAGATAATCATTATGCTTCTTATCACGAAACAGACTCAAACGCAATGGGAGGCAAAGATGAGCTAGACTTGTCAATTAAAAAGATTGCTCGTTGGTATAAGGCTTTCCCAAAAGCTGATGTTATTATCGGAAATCACGATAGAATGGTTATGAGGAAAGCTCAAACCTCTGCTATTCCTTTAAAATGGATAAAATCTTATAAAGAAGTTTTAGAGGTTCCTGACTGGAATTTTACGGATCGTCTAGTTATAGACGGAGTTCAATATGTTCACGGAGAAGGAGGAACAGCTAGGACTAAATGCAGAGCAGATATGATGAATACTATACAAGGACATTTGCATACTCAATGCTATACTGAATATTATGTAGGCGCAAACTTTAAAATCTTTGGAATGCAGGTCGGCTGTGGAATTGACTTTGACTCTTATGCTATGGCTTATGCTAAAAGAGGAAAAAAACCAGCAATAGCTGTTGGAGTTTGTCTCGGAGGCAAAACTTGTATTAATGAGTTAATGGATCTAGGCTCTAAAAGTCAGCCTTATTTGCGTAAATAACATATTTTCAGTACCCTTTCAAGTACCCTATCTTAAATTCTTCTCTGTTAATAGTAGCCCGTAGGGAACTCGAACTTATTAATTTTGTTTATCTTCGTATTAATCATATATAAATAAATTTTACTCAGTTAATTATATTTAGCTTTGTATTTAATTGCAATTTTTATTTACATTTGATTACAATTTAATAGTACCCTATTCAGTACCCTAAGCAAAATGCACTATATATTAAAAGAACCTAACTCCAACAATCTTTCTTTAATTTTATTAAGAGTTTATTCCTCTAAAGAAAAGAAATATTTTAAAGTTTCGACAAATATAAAAATTAATCCTGATAATTGGAATAAAAAAACAAAACTTCCAGTATTAAAACGAGGAGCAGAAGCAATTAAGAGCAGGCAGATAACTACTAGACTTTTAGAATTTCAAGAAAGAGTTTTAAAACTCAAGATTATTCACGGCAAAAACTTAACTATAAACCATTTAAAAGATGAGTTTGCTGAAAAGAAAAATCTACTTTATTTTTTAGATCATTTTGAGTTATTTATTAAGGAAAGAAAAGATCTAGCTGAAGTTTCCCTTGCTCAATTAAAAAAATATAATGTTGTTTTAAAAAAGCTGATTGCTTTTCAATTATATAAAAGAAAAAAATATAGACTTGAAGATATAGACGAGAAGTTTTTTCTTGATCTAGTTATTTATTTGCGAATGAGACATAACCTTTATGACAATACTTTATCAAGTTATGTTGCAACTATTAAAACGTTTATGCGTTGGAGTAAAAACAAAGGTTTTAAAGTAAAAGACGATTATCAAAGAGTCAGGATTAAGACGCACTCTACAGACGATATTGCTTTAACTCAAGAGGAAGTTTCTCAACTGGAAGAAGTGTCTTTAAAAGGAGCAAAAGATAGAGCTAGAGATTTGTTTTTAGTAGGTATTTATTCAGGTCAAAGGTTCTCGGATTATTCTAAAATTCAGAAAGCAAATCTAAGAGACGGAATGCTTATAATAAGAGCTAAAAAAACTAGACATATAAGCAAAGTTCCATTGTCTGAAAAGCTAGAAAATATACTTGAAAAATACGACTGGGAACTCCCTCTCATTAGCAGTCAGAAATTTAATCCTCATATCCAGCAGATTTGTAAAATAATAG
>VTLG01002404.1_pt1 | contig 32924 bp, 16 predicted proteins | sample 4694571 | NCBI WGS metagenome assembly VTLG01 (sample SAMN12604809, study PRJNA352737) | marine metagenome | biome: ENVO:00000447; feature: ENVO:00000209|ENVO:00000569|ENVO:01000036; material: ENVO:00002151; isolation source: viral sequences binned using virsorter ...
CAATTGCTGCTTGAATTTTATGAGCATGTGATCGACTTGATTTCCTAATTTTTGCCACGCTCGCTTTCGCTGTTGCGACATCCTTAAAACCAAGTCCATGAATAGTTCCTTTAGGATCTTCATCAGTGTATAAATCAGAATGTTTTTTTGACTTTGCAGGTTGCCCTTTTTTACGGGCAATACGAGGATTTGATTCCTCAGTCATTTTCTTCTTTTTACCTGCACAATGTGCTTTCTGACTAAAACCTTTTGGGTTATTACAATCAATAGACTTTTTATACTTCGCAGACCATCCTTCCTTTACAAGAAAACCGTCCTCACGAACAGTATACCCTTCAGGAATAGGTTTACACTTCTTATCAGTGTTGCAATAGTATTGTCCCTTTTTACAGGAAGTCTTTGCCATTATACAGACTATTCAGAGCTATTATTATTTAGCAATCCGTCTTTTAACATCTTTGAAAGTTCACTTGTAGAACCTACGAATAGTGCGTTATTAGTAACAGTGCTTTGTTTTTTAGGATTATCTTCTTCTATATCTTTAACTTTTTTATGTAAATCTGCTAACTTATCTGTTGTATCTGCAACTGATTTTATAAGTTGTCCTGCAACTTCATATGCTCTTGGACTTGCAGTTTCACCAGCAACCTCCATTATACCGTTTATTGCTTCTTGACCTTTCTCTATTAATGAATATAAATTTCCTCTTGTATAATCATAATCTTTTTTGACTTCATCAACTTTAGTTACTTCATCTGCTTTTACAATAGCATCAACCTCAACACTTTCATCAGTGTTAAAAGTATCATTTAAAGAGTCGTAACCTTTTGCCATTAGATATCTACCTTCCTTGTAGGACTAAATTCTTTAGCATCACCAAAGAAAGAACTTGTTTCTGTAAAACCAAAATCATCACCAGGTTCAATCAATACATCATCTTGAGTATCTATAACATTATCTTCGTTATAATCTTTCTTAGCTTTAGGTAGAACTGTATATCTCTGAACTCTTGATGCTGTTCTTGTATTAGTATCTGAGTAGTAATCCAACTGAACTTTTTTAATAAGACCTTCAGGTGTATCAGCAATATGATTGAACATAAATGTTTTTGCTGTAAATGATAAAGTGTATATTAATGCTCTTCTCGTTGAAAAATCTCCTTCATAATCATCCTGTTGTGATATATTCTGAAGAACCATTGGAATATCTCTCTTCTCTCCAATCGATTTAACTAAATCAATTGATATATTAAATGCTGGTTGAAAAAATGGTAATATTTGTTCTAGTATTTGTAGTCCATCATCTTGTAGTTTTACTAAAATATTTAAATCAAATCCAAGATTGTATGGAACAGGCATGAATACCTTTTTCATTTTACTATTATTTACATCTTGTGCTTTAAATGTTTGTGTTATACTAGCTTTACGTGTTGGATCATATGATATATTTGTAATCTCAAAAGACATTCTTGGTAATGTAATTTGAGTTGCTTTATTTAATTCTGCTTGTTGAGTAACTCTCGCTAAAAACTTTTGTCTTGGTCCATATGCAATAGGAACTTTTATCTCAGATATAACATTTCCTGCACCATCATCATGACGAACATGAATATCATTAAACAGTGTGCCAAACGCAATAACCGTCTTTCTTATAATTTCGTGGTAAAAGTAATTCCCTAACATTTTTTTAAATATATGATTCTGAACCACCTATCATATTATGACTAACTCTTGATAACTGATACATCACTTCATGTATAGTTATTAGTTTTTCTTTTCTGGTGGGTTTTAATAGAGTCGATGGTTCTACTTTATCGTCAAACCAAGGATCATATTCTATGTTATCTGGTGCTGGATAAGTCATTAAAAACTCCCGAATGGATTTGATTCTGAAAAATCAATTAATAAGTCTGCTTCTGATTCAAATATGTCACCTTCATTGTATTTATCGGTGGTATCATCCTTGTTATATGATGTAACGCTGTATAGAGCACCAGAAGTGAGTCCTTTAATATCTTCGCCTGGAAAGAATCCTGTAGTAGTTGTACCAATTCCAACATTACTTACTTGAAGAATTAAGGTATCATAATCCCAACTCTTAACTCTTGCTTGTGTTCCAGAACGCATTCCCTGAATAACTTCATTAAATTGATATGTACCAATACCACTCATAGTTTCTGGATTTGCAATTGTAACTACAGGTGCAGAACTGTAACCTCTACCAGCGTTTTGAACAAATATAGAATTGACTTGATTAAATTCACCAGCAGCACCAAGAGAAGCAATACCGACAGCAGTGGTTCCTGAACCAGGTTGAGCAACAGTTACTATTGGAGTAGTACCGAAACCAATACCATTATCAGTGATAATAAATCTAACAACACCATTAAATGTTTTCTCTATTGAACAAGTCGCAGCTGCTCCTGAACCTCCTCCACCTGTAATTGTGATAGTTGGTGCTTCAGTATAACCAAAACCAGCATTAGTTAATAATATTTTTTCAACAGATTTCATTCCTGCTCTTTCAGTTGTAAATGCAACAGCAGTCGCATCTGCATTTGGAAGATTAGCGGGTGATGTGCTTATTGAAACTAATGGTGCACTTGAATAATTAAATCCATCATTATTGAGGAATATTTCTTGAATATATCCAGTGTTTATCAATGCAGTTGCAGTTGCAGTCCTACCAACACCAATTAATTGTAAACTTGTAATGTATCCTACATCATCTATTTGTGTATCAATTGCATCGATAGATGTATCAATAACTTCATTCTCGTATTCAAATAGTTCACATTTTAATTGATATACGTAATTCTTACCTAATTGATAAAAAGGATCTTCATGTTCAACAAATTTTACTTCAAATAATCTTTGACCTAAAGGAAAAAATACCAAATCACCCTCACGAGGTCTTGATGATAAATCTATATCTTCATCAGCACTCATAAATGGTGAAATGAAATCTTCAAATCTTTCTTTTGATATTGTAAGAGTAACTTCATCTCTTAAACTCATACCAAACTTAGTTAATACATCTCCAGCACCAGCATATCCTTCGTATGTGTTTACATAAGCTTCTATGGAAAAATTATCATCAAATTTAGATGATTGTACTTCTTCTATTATTGACTGTTGATTTACATATTTTCTTGGAATATATGTTACTTCTACACCATAAATTTTTAACTGCTCATTAACTAGATCTTGTACTAATCTTTGCTCAGCTTGCGAACCTTGTAGAAAATACGGATTTAATGCCATTAATCATCACCCAATAAAATCTAGAGGAGGAGTTTCGTATTCTGTTGCCATTCTCTGTTTTAAGGCATCAAGATCTCTTTGAGCATCATCGTAAATTTCTCTACCATTCATTTCAATACCGCCTGGTAATTTTACTCCTCTAAATTTAATTAGATTTTGTCCCCATTGTCTTTTGATTAATGCAGTTAGATATAATTTTACAAACGGATCATTATAAACTTGGGTAAATGTATCAGGATCAAGAGCACGAAAACAATCCATTACTATAAATGTATCTTTTGATTGTGCTCCCCAATCAATATCTAAGTATAATCTATCTTGTCTTTGATTAAATCTTATTTGTTTATCAGTTGTAAGTAAAAAATCTATATCTTCAAGATAAGTTTTTGTCATTGCATATTGTAATAATTCAACTGAATTGAAATAATACAAATCATTTAAAAATAACTGATATTTTATACTGAACATTCCACCAGATATGGAACTCGTATCAAATTTAAATATTTTATTTACTCCTATTACATGATCTGGAACTGCTATGAAATTTGAACTTTCATAAAAATTACTTGTAACTGCTCCATATCCACTTACGTTTTGTGTTCCAGTTGAAGTAACAATCCCTACTCCATCTGTTCCTTCTGCTCTTCCTCTATCTAAATCTTCCTGAGTAATTTTGTATTTGAGATACATTCTCTCAATACCATTATAATGACGCTCATTGTAATACTGAATAGTATCATCAACTAAATCATCTACCTGATCATCATCAACATTGATCTCTAAAACTGGTGCTCCCAGTTTACGAAAACAATAATCGATTAATCCTTGTCTGGTTGATGGTTTTGCCATTATTCATCCTTTAAATTTGCGATTTGCTCTAAAAGTTCTTTTTCCTTCTTTTCAAAATCATTTTTTAGAGTTTGAAGTTTTGCTTCCAAAAGTACATTTTGGTTTAATGCTGATGCTAATCTTGTATTATATAAATTCACTAACACATTAATATCAACTTCACTGTTTTGTTGCATCTAGAAAGTTCCTCCATCAAGGGTCGAAGTAAAGCTTGGTTTGTTAATATATGTAGTTGATACAGAGGAAGGTGCTGCTAAACTTGATGTTCCTCCACTAACACCCTCTCTAATTAAAGTATTTGAAGCATTAAAAGTACCTTCTACACCGATTAATGGCACTGATGTTGATGCGTTCACTGCAGTTTCTACTACACCAAAAGCGTTTGAACTTGATTGTTTAATAATATCACCTTTCGCAAGAGTTACATTACCAGGCATAGTTAATACTACTTTAGTTACCGCAGTTAATATTGCAGATGATGTGTCAATTGGAGAACTAGGTGAGTTGGTTGACTGCATCAAACCTTTATCATCAAACCATACTGCACCACCAGAATTGAAATCTCCAGATTGATAGTAGATACCACCAATATCTAAGAAACCTTTAGTACCAGTTACAACACTAGCAGTTATGGTTGCATCTGGAACATAAGTCCATCTACGACTACCATCCGCATGTGTTCCATGATTTCCTGTACCAACAGTAGCGACTGCAATCGAACTATCATCAAATCCAAAGAAACCTTCTGTTTGATTTGCAGTTCCAACACCAACATTATACTTAAAACTTAAACCACGGTCAGTATTAGTATCTGTAGCATGAGTAATAGTAAACTGTGTCCCAGTACTTATACCAGCTTGAGAAGTACCTGTGAAGGTAATCATCTTTATGCCCGTATTAATTGCAGTAACGGTTGTTAATCCACTATTAGGTAAATTTGTACCTGCAACTAAGTCATTTACAGCGATTCCTTGAACATCGTCTAAAATAGCAGTCGAAACACCAGAAGCAATGGTTGCCATTACAGTTCTGGAACTTGTAACCTCTCCAACTGTCATAATTGGATCGTTTACAGTTGACTGTGTTGAGTTAACTGTAGTTGTTGTACCATCAACTTGTAAGTTACCTTTGATGACAACATCACCTTCATTACTTAAACCATCTGGATATGGGTCAATGAATATCTTATTTTCTGCACCTGCAAGTGAAGATATGACGTTACTTGTAATTTGTATATTACCAAATCTAGAACTTCCACCGTCAGAAATTAAATCACCACCAATAACTACATTTTTTTCAACTCCAATACCACCTTCAAAAACTACACTTCCATTATCTTTAGTTGTCGCATCTGTGGCATTACTAAATCTAGTTCCAGAACCACCAATTTCTAATCTATCAACACCATTTTCATCATATCTAATGAATGCATCGATAGTTCCTGTTCCGTCGTTACCACCACCAAATCCAAGTTTAGTATCATCTGGTAAAACTACATCTCCAGTTCCATTTGGATTAAAAACAATATCACCATCAGCATCAGTAGAAGATATCTCATTACCATTTAAAGTTAAATTATCTACGTTCCACTCATCAATTTTTCTATTACTATCAACTACAGCAACTATACCACCATCACTATTTCTTGTATTAGAGACACCTGTTAAATTACCTGGTGTATGCTCCATCATAGATGTATAGTAATGCCCTGCTACAGGATTGACATTAGTTCCATCATCCCCTACAAATATTCTGTCTTTGTATTGATTAGTTCCACCGTAACTGCCGATACCAGTTACATATGCCATTTCACCCCAATTCAAACTCGCTGGTTTTGCGGTACCAGAAGATCGTTTGATTCTAATAATGCTAGCCATTTAAAAATTTCCCCCATTGATGTCTAAGTTCTGTGCTGCACCTGGAGTCAACTCCAATGTTGCGTCAAATTTTTTTGTCACACCATTATATACTAGTACCATTCCATTAGATAAACTGGAGGCATTTACGTCACTTAATTCTGATAAAGAGAGGGTTCCAGCACCCGCTAGTGATGAAATCACCTTGGTTGCATTCTGTTGTCCTACTCTGACTTTGATATCTGCCATTAAATTAGCAATTCAGATCTAAAAAGTATTTATATTTACTATGATGTTATCTTTGAGGCAAGCTCATTTAACATCGATTTAAGAGTCTCAAGTTCTTTTTTAACATGATCTAATTCTGCCTGTTTGTCGGAATTTCTTCTTTTATCAGACATATAATTAGAATATCCTCTGTCATCGGTGTTTATTATAGCACCTGTTTTTTCATCACGAAATAGATTTTTGTGTCCTTCTACTGGTATCATGCTAATGCTATTGCTCTAAAGTCTTTTAATCTTACAGGATAAGATTCATTAGTAGATGTCATAACTATTTTTATTACAAATCCACTGAACTGTTCTAAATCATTTGCAGTAAATTGATATTCTGAGAAGGTATCAAATTCGTTTGGTGAAACAAATTTATCTGGTCTACCATCATTTAAGGCAACATCAATAGCAGTATCTCCAAATCCATCACCATCTTCGTCAATCATGTTTTTATAACCTGGAAATGGTCTGTATGTTTGTGATACTTCAGATGAATCAGCACTGAATAGTCTATAGAATACTCTAAAGTCTGCTTCAGGTTGAACACTCGCACCAATCAAAACCTTCAGGGAAGTAGCTGGTTGCTGTAAATCTATTCTATCAGAAACAAAGATAGAACCATGAGGATCATCCTCTAATTGATTAGTTCTATTATCTGTTGCGTAATTTTCAACACCAATAGGATTGTTAATTTTGTTTCTACCAAGAATAAATGTTGCATTTTTAGTATCTAATATTGGAGATAGATTAGAGTCTGTAGTGCTCATATTCACATTCATACTAAGAGATTTGTTCTTAGGTAAATTGGATAATTTAGTTGACTCATTAACTTTAGATGCAACTAATCTAGGAGTTGGATAGAATATTGTTTGATTTAATATTGCTGGTTCAAATCCTTGATCTATAAATGAGATTTCATTACCATCTGCACTTGTACCACTTACAGTTCTAATTGTTGTATTAACACGAGTGCTACTACCAGGTGTGAGAACATTAAATTGAGGAGTGATTGCACTGAACTGATGGTTCTGTGAAATTTTTACATTTCTTCCACCAATCGCTTTTTCATTTGAAAAACAAAGTAGAGATTTGCCAACTCTATTTGGAGCGATTCCAACAGTATCAACTTCAAGATAATAATTATCAATATTAGAAGCATCTCTAAGTGTTGTATTAGTTGGAACTGTATGTGTTGTGTTAATTCCTACTAAAGGCATTCCTGCAATCTCATACGTTTGAATAGTTGAACCAGTCTCGTGAGATGTAGCAGTTGTATTTAAAATACCTCTTGTTAATAATAATTGACCTGTACCAACTACATATGAAACAATCTCTTCACCTATTAGTGCTTCTCCTCTATCTGTAGAAATTCCAGCAAAGTTACTGAATACATCTGTATTTCCAAGTGATACTACTGTGTCTTCTGCAGTTATCGCAGATATGGTTGGTACTAATGTTGTATCTGGTTTAACATTCTTAATATCAACCTGATTTGTTGCACCATGATGAGCATGATTATATTGAGTTACTTCAACCACCTTACCAGTGTACAAATCGCCATCTGATAATACTGATTGTCCATTTACAAATACATCAGGTATAACAGCTCTCGTGTCATTATTAGCACCATAAGTAACTAAAGTTTCATTGTTATTGAATGAACTACCTTGTACATCTGTTAGATATAAAGTATCAAAATCAGTATTAATTGTTGTTACTACTAATTTAAATCCAGTACCTCTTAAAACATTAACATTTGAATTATCGATTGTTAATACATCACCAACTTTGAATCCAGAACTACCTGCTTGAACACTGACAGAATTAATTGTTTCGTCAGCATTTACAGTGAAATTACCTGTTGCATTTGCACCACCACCACTTAAACTTACAAGTGGAATATTATTTTGTGATGCACCAAACTTGTAACCTATACCAGAATTAACAATATCAGATCCAGTAATATTTGAACCCTGACCCTCAATAATACCTGTTATACTTGTATTTTCAGGATCAGCAGCACCACCAGAACTAATTTTTCTACCTATGGGTAAATTAGAGACATTTCTAGTACCTGATCCATCAATACTAACTTTTAATTTTCTAGGAAGTGTATGTATTGGGTTAGTAGGTAAAACTTGTGTATTTAAGTTTCCAGCTTCTACAGGTGTATTATAGAAAGTTGTTGATCCAGAATCAACAAATTCAGCTTTGCGTAATGTGAATTTTAAATCTTGATATTGACTTGGAGTCCATATTGTACCATTTTGAGATTTAAATAAACTTCCACCAATATATTGTTTTGAAACAACTACATTTTGAACATCTGGTAAATTAGATGTTCCAACAGTTTTTTGTCCCATTGTTGCAACCCACATCTCATACTTATCAGAAGCAGGAGATAAGAATACTAAAGCATATTCTTTTTCTGGTTCAAGGTAAATTGGTGATGGGAAGTTAAGAGTTGTTGCTACAGATGCATCATCAGAAATATTAATATAATTTGGATTTACTGCAATTTGAGCATAATCTTGAACTAAGAATCTTGTAGGAGTTCCTAATTCAACCTCTCTAAGTTCAACAAATAATTTTGCTTTATCATCTTTAGACCTGAAGAATACGTCAAATGAAGTTAAGAAAGCACCAGTTTCATCAACGGTAAATGACTGAGCAAGTGGATCTCTATGAGGAGCCTTATATTTTTGCTCTTCTGTTTTGAAAACTAAGTTAGTTTTTTGAACTATTTCACTTGGACGAGTTCCTGATGGTGCGGGTGGATTTCTTACTTGAACATTACTCTGTATTTGAGTCTGTATGGTACCTGTTCCAGTAAATACTCCCTGTGCATCACTAGCATGATCAGTGCTACCAGGAACGGGTATAGTGCCCTCTGGAGCAGCTGTAACTCTAAATGTTTTAGTTCCTGTAGTAAATAAAGTAGGTGGTTTTGGTGTTGTGTTTGCATTTCTGAAGAAGAATGCTCCGAGTAAGTCACCCCAGTTATCACTGAATAAATCAATGCTACTTACAGTTGCAACAGCACCACTATTTTCTCCAACAATTTTAGCACCCTTAACAATATATCCATAATAATTTTCTTTATTTGCCAGAGAAATTGTGTCAATATTTAATAATCTTGATGTCGCAGAATAAGAATCTGAAGGAGCTGGTCTGCTAGTATCGAATGGATCAACTTCATATTGTTCAACTAAAACTGATGGACTACCTAAACCTGCTCCTACATCTGGTCTAGATGCGTCACCAAACTTATGATTTGGTTTTTGAAGTCTTATAAAACCTATTTCTTCTCCATTAACTTCTATCTTAGCGTTTTCAAACACGTTAAATGTTCCAGAAACCATGTTTATTTCAACAAGTTTAGGCACAATATCAGGAACACCATTATCAAGATAATGGAAATGTTTTGTAAGAGGTCTTAATCCATTAGCGTTGAAGAAAACATTTCTAGAACGCATGAACGGATCTGCTTCACTTGTAATTTTTATACTCTCAACATAATCAAATTCATGACTAGGACCTTCTAATACATTCTCAAATGTTCTTCTGTAGTTTGCAGTTTGGGCAACTGTGGATTGAACTATTCTAATTCTTCTTCTGTAATGATTGTATGCTGGATCTTTTTTATCAGCAATAACTTTTCTTGTTCCTTGTAATGTGTCTTCATTTACAACTTTTAAGAATTTATCACTTGCCTTTTCAACCCATTTTGCTCCTGATGATTCTACACGAGTATTATTTGTATAGATTGTTCTTACCCAGTTATCAGATGGGGGATCTAAAATTATACCACCCATGAATACGATAACGTTGAATGGGTTGACATTTTCAACTTCAGTAGCTTGAGGTTGTGTTAACCAATCTATCTCATCATAGTTTAATGTTATCAAATCACCAGTTTTTTTACAATTAGTATCAAGTAATTGTAAATTTGAATTCAAATCAGCATTTTCAATATCAATACTAGTATTGAATGCGATTTCAGGATTTAATGACCAAAAATCGGTAGCACTTATAAGTTCTTTGTTAACAATATCAACATCACATCTAGATCCAGTTTCAGGAGTAAAATCAATAAAGTCTCTATTTGTAAAACTATTAACTACATAACCAGTTTTGAATCTATTAAGACCATCAGCATCTCTAATTTCTAAAGTCTGAGTATTTAATTCTAAAATAGAAAGAGATGTTGTAAGTTCTAAATTTTGTATTCTCTTCTCTAAAGCTCCGATATCTCTCATTGTAAATCTCTTATTATCAGTTAATCTGATTTCAGGTCCAGAGAATGAATCGAAGAGATAAGGAGGTAATGATATTTCTGCAACTTCCATAGAATCACCTACTTCTGTTGGTGGTGCAGGTTCATCTGTAGACTCACCCTTTATTAATTTGACTTCCTCGTACTTATTGATAACTAACTTATCAACTCTAGGTAAGTAGTAACTATATCCTAATATTGAACTTTCGTTTGGTGTTATTACAAAAGGATTTGTAGATTCAAAAGTTCGACTAGAGAATGCAAAAGGAGATGCTGCTGAACTACCAATCGTAAATGGATTTACTCTTGGTCTAAAATCAAGGATATCAGTAACTCGCAAGTTACCTATAGATGGAATATCTCTTGAATATCTGTCCTTTGTAAATGAGTTGACAGAGAAGAAATCTCCAGTATTTCCACTAGCTACTTGATATTGATCAAATATTATTAATAATTTTTTAGATGGTATTGCTGATTTTGCTTTTCTAACAATTTTAGAATAATCACAGTATTGCTCTTTATGACCTTTATCTAAAACGTAATTATCTGTTCTATCAATAAAGTTACCAACCTCTAATCCTTGTAAAATTGTTTCGATAGAAGATTCTTTAAAATTAATAACCTCACCTATAGTAAATTTATTTGCATTTAAATACACAAATTCTATTTCAGTTGCATTAGGACGATTAACTATTTGACCAATTGCTCTACTATCTTTTCCAACTATTTTTTCCCCTACGATAGCGTTAGTGTTTAAATCTAAACCAGATACAAATTTTAATTTATCTAATACTGCAACAGCATTCGTTTTTGATTCATAAACACCAAGTATTTTTGATACATCAGGAACATTTAAGGATATTTCTTTATCTTCAACTCTTAATCCATAGCCGTCATGTTGTGTAAGACCATTTAGAGTGTTAACACCTGAAGTTCGAGTGACTTCTACTGTTTTACTTCTTACATAATCCTTTGTTTTACTCGATGCACCTACTTTTTTCAAAGTTGCAGTAACAGTAACTTCACTTGCAGTAGTCTCTTTAAGTCCACTGAAACTTATATCATTACCATCATTAGAAATTGTAACTTGATCAGAAGTTAATTTTTCAATAGTACCATCTTGATAAGTAATTGAGTATTTTTCAGAGTCAAATGGTTCAAAAAATACACTTGTAATACCTACAGATGCATCAAGACCTGCTTGAGAATTTATACTAAGAGAACCACCACTTACACTCTGATTTACAATTTGTCTCGTAATTACTAAATTAGAATTAGAAGTGTTTACGTCAGAGATAATCTGTCTAGGCAATTTTGCAAATATACCAGATTTATTTAAATTTAATACTCTTGGTACTTTGATTCTAAATGTTGAAGTCGTTGCTGTAACTGTTCCTGTATTAACACCAACCACAGGTGAAGTGGCAGCAAGAGTTAGAACTCTACCATTAGAACTTATATCATCAATTTTATTATAAACAACGTCTTGATAATCTCCCTTATTATATGCTACTATAGCCCCTGTATTAATACCAACACCAGCGAAACTTCTATTTGGTACACTAGCAGCAGTACCAACAATATTTAAACTATCGGTAAGTGAAAAATTTGGTAAAATGCGATCATATAAAACTGTATCAGCATTAAAAGTTGAAATACCAACAGAAAATTTAGATTGACGAATTGATTTAATATCGTCAGTTGTATATTGAGTTATCTTTGTTATAGAAGCACTTTCTTCAGATGCTCTTTCATTAAATATAAGTTGCTCACCATTTATGAATGTTCCAGTTGTCTGTGAAAGTGCTATTTCATTTGCTCCAGTTGAGTTTGCTTGAAAAGCAAGATATCCTATCGCACCACTAGCAAGACCCCTTACTCTTGTACCCTTTACTAAAGAAACTATTTTTGTTGCTGATAAGGTATTTAATCTTAGTGTTGTATATGTCTGAATATCATATAGATGTAAATCCCACTCAGTTGTAGCGTCTGAGTATGATGCATCTGCAGTTCCAAAATTATAAACTCTTGCTTCACCAATAGTTAAACCAGAACCAACTTGAGGAGAACCACCTTTTCTTTCATTTCTTAGTTCTACAACGTTACTTTCATTTCCACCAATGTTTATAAAAGGAGTACCAGTTACGTTGTTAACTTTAATCAAACTACCCATAGTAAATGGAACTGAGGCAGCTTTGACTGATTTTGTATCTCTTGGTTTATCTACATCTACGACTGTAGTGCCTGGTAGATAAACATCGTATCCTCTAACATATGCTTTACCTGGTGATAATTTAATACACATCAAATCATCAGATGGGTCGTTTCCTTTATCAGTTTTTTGATTTTCTGTGTATAAACCAGCAGAATCTATTTCATCATTTAAAGAATCCTGAGTTGTTACACGGAAAGGTTCTATTGCATAATCACCTGATTCGTCATAAGTTCTTTTTGCAAAATATTTTCTTAATTCTGCGTATACTGATGTATCTTGTAATTTTTTTGTTTCTCCATCTGTAGTTCTAAACAGTTCAACAAAACTAGTATCAGAATAATCTAATAATGATTTTTTAGTTAATTTTGCTGTAATTTTAAACCTATCGGCACCTGGAGCAGCAAAATTAGTAAATCCTTTTGCATTATCATATAGAGATGAATCATCATTAGCGTTTACAACTTCCTCTAGAATCTCAAATCCTACTCTGTATGATGGTCTATTTGAGTATGGCTCTAATACTATGAGAGATGTTGGAACATCTACAAATAGTCCACGCATGAAGTATACACCTTTATTAACTCCAAACGCAGATCCAGTTGCAGTTGCATTTTCAGTTACCAGAGTTAGTATTGTTTCCTCAATGTTTAAGGTGGTATTCCCATAAGTTAAATTGTCCTCTAATATTAAAACCTCACCATCAGGGAAAGCTACACTTTCACCAGTAGTTCCTGATTGATTATATTTTATGAATATTGTTATATCATCAACACCTTCTTCAGGAGGTAGTATGAAATTCTTTATTGTAGCAACAATACCAGAACTTTGTCCTCTAACTCTTGTACCCTTTCCACCATTGTTAGCAATTAAATTACTTAAGTAAACAGTAACATCTATGCCAAGATGAGTTGCATTTACCTTTGCTGAAAAATAAGTTGGGTCATACTCAATACCACCAGGTATGACCATTGAACCTTCTTTAAATATGTGCTTACCAAATGCCTCAACCTGATTTTGTAAAAGAGACTGTAATCCAGTTAGTTCTCTTGCTTGTACAGGATAACCAGGTTTGAATAAGATTTTGTAAAAATTATCGTCCTTATTGAAGTCATCATAATAAGGTGATATATTTAAGTTAGTCTTCTGTGGCATTTTTTAGAATTCCAGTATAATTTTTATGTCTTCTTTTTGACGAGGATTCCTCACGATTAGAGGACGATTATCTAAGTAAACTATTTCACCTGACCCTTTATTTATCTCAGTATCAGATAAACCTGATACAAAGTTGGTTCCCAAATTAACTAATTTGTTACCAGTAGGATTAGTTGTTATTCCCGAAAAATTAATTGATATGGCACCATTGAAAGATGAACTCGATCCTTCAATATTATTTGCACTTAATCCAGTCTCAATTTCATAAATTCTACCACTTGTAGAAATACCAGTATAATCGGTGTGGTCGTATGTAGTTCTATTGAATTGTAATGACCTATCTTTAAAATATTTTAAAACTTTAGTCTCAACATCATAAGAAGCAACGAACCCCTTTGCAACTTTACCTATATTAGGAGCTAGTGTTAAAACTTGTTTTATTTCCTCACCAACTTGAGGAGTTCCAGATACAGTGCTAAATTTTATTGCTTGTAATGATGAATATGTATTATCAGTATAAGTAACCGAAGTTCCTACTTTTGTAGGATTTTTTACTATACCAACTTGAGAAAACTTAGTATCTATTGGAAAATCTTTAGTTGAATCATCAAATCTAGCATAAACTATAACTCTATCAGTTCCCAACTCTGTATAAACATCACTTCCATGACCTAAACCAGGTGGAATAATAGGAATTAACTTTGCTCTGCTGGTTGAACCTACGTTACTGTTTAATGTACCAAGATCAACCAAAGCATAAGTATATCCTTTTCCTCCTGCACTGACAGTTACGTCAGTAATAGAACCGTTTATAACATCTACTCTTGCTTTTGCACCTACTCCATCACCTATTATATCTACTTCTTGACTTAATCCATCAGCATATCCACTTCCAGCATTTTCAATGTAAACATGCTTTATCTGGTTTTCATTCAAAGAAGAGTCTCCATTTTCTCTTACTGCTCTAATTTGAGAATCTGTGCTAGTTGACCAATTATTTGGGACAGTAATAAATTCAGTTGAATCAAATTTAATGATATCACTAGGTGAAACAGTGAAAAGATACTTCCAAACATATCCATCACCACTGTTTCCTGCTTTTGATGGTTCCAAGTCTGTGAATGTAGGTTCATCTTGGGATACATTTCCAAGAGGGTTAGCTCCCGTTGATCCATTATCAATACAAAGGTAAACTTTAAAGTCGGAATTAAGAACGTAGTAGTTCGCATCGTATAATCTGTTCGCTGCTGTTAATGGACTAGGATTAGAGGCACTGTAATCATCTCTATAAATTTCATATCTATTACCAGATGTCCAATTAACTCTTCTTATTATTCTTCTTATATTTGCTGATGATACTTTTTTACCAAACATCATGGTATCACCAGTATGAGATCTGTATGAAAAACTATCTGTTGGTGCTGGTGTATTTGAGTTCCAATCTGTTGATCTTCCATAACCCACTAAACTTCCTGCTCCTGTTGGATTTGCCAATCCTACAAAAACATAGTAAGAATTATTTGTATTCTCTACTGATTCTACAAAATTATTTGCGTTTAGAATTCTAAATTGGTCAGTAACAATTGCCGACATCTTAAAATTTTACTTTTCTTTTTATTTATAGTGGTTATTTAATCAAAGTCCGAACACTCTGATAGCACCAGTCGATCTTAGACCTCTAAGAGATGCTTGTGCATAGTTCTTTCTTTGAATTGTTGGGAAGGTAGTTAGACCAGAATTTACAGTTAATCCAGTAACTCCTATCGAAATAGGATTATCTGATCTCGTTGCATTATATAATCTACCCCAACTTAATCGACCCAATGATATTGTATTACCTGTATTGGTAACGCTATGTTTTCCAGTTAAACCAACACCAATACCAGTAGTGGTTCCATTTAATATGTTACATGTTATCTCACCATTTTCACTACCAGTTGCTACTCTATCATGAACAATATAGACATTATCAAGGAAATTAGTTCCAATTCCAACTATAGAATCATTATGAGTGTCAACAGAGGTAATTCCTGTACCCACGGTTGTATCAGTAATCATAATTGGATATCCTATCTCCAAATCATTCGTATTTTCTCCAGCTCTTTCTGCTCTGAAGAAGAATTTAATTCCAAGTTGACCACTATTAGTAACTTCTTTGATACCAGTTATGATACCAGTAAATCCTTGAACGTTATCAATAGAGGTAATTTTCTCAGTCTGGAATGATGGTTCTTCGATTATCACTTGAGGTGGATTTGATCTTGTATAACCAGCACCAACTCCAGTTATATTAATATTGTCAACAATACCATTTGATAGAGTTGCAGTCGCAAATGCGGTTGCAGCAGTTCCTACAGTTAAACCAGCTCCTATAGGTGGAGTTATACTTACTCTTGGAGTTATTAAGTATCCTTTTCCATTTTCAGTTATATCAATATTAGATATAGTGCCTGTTGCAGAAACTACAGCAGTTGCAGCAGCACTTACATTTACATGACCAGATGTTATTAAAGCATCTACCTCATTAATATTAATATTATATTTTAAATCAGATTGGTCTTCAACATGAGTATTAGGTTCAATGTGAGATCCCTCCTCATAGAAGAATGAGTCAACATTATCAACAAAGATATTATCTCCTGAATTGGAACCAGAAGTATCAGACAAATCACCAATAATTTTTGCGGTTGGATATATTTGAGGTTCGAGTGATGGTCTAGATTTATCAATAATCTCACCATTAACAACTACATCAACTTTTTGTTTTGTCCATCTAATTGGTTTTTCAATAATTTCATCTACACCTAAACCAGTGTAAATGTTTGTTTCAATTAAATCTGCACCAAGTAAATCTGTAATCACTCTTTCACTTTCTTGTGCTGTTGAAACACCCACAGGTGATTTCATTAATCTTATTTCATCACCACGTTTTACTGATTCTTGAACATCAACTAAATCAACATCTATTCCCTCTTGTCCTTTATAGAAGAAGATATCAACTTTGTCATGATCATTTGCACCAGGAGAGGATTCACCTGAAGGTGCTTCTAAGAATGTGAATGTTGTACCACCTTGGAACTGATATGATTCACCTGGTTTCTGTAGAACACCATTAACAAATATCAATAACACAGCATCTAAATTAATTAAAGCTGATTGTGAATTTGATAAATCTTTTTCAAAACTTAGTAATTGACCGTTGAAGAACAGTGGGAATCTTGTTTTTACACCATCTTGTAAATTTCTTATATCATCAATAAAATCAAGTTCACCAAACTGCCATGCTGAGAATTGATCCTTGAATATTCCAGTAACTTCTAATTCAAATTCATTAATAGGTTGTGATAGATGTGCTGCTGTTACAAGTCCAACAGGTTTGAATTTATCACCAACTTTAAATGAATGTCCTTGTCTTGCTATTTGGAAGTTAGATATTTCAAAAGTAGTTGAACCAATACCTACTGAAGTTTTTGCTGCACTTACTTGAACATCAACCAATAAATTTGATCCTGTTTCAGTTGTAGGTCCGATACCGAATCTTGAAACACCTATAACAGGTAAATTATCATAATTAGGTTCTGGAATTACGATTTCTGGATTTACATAACTTGTACCAGCAGAAACAATATTGAATGAAAGTGTACCACCTACTCCTACTGTAGCAGTTACTTCTGCTCCTGTACCACCGCCACCACCTTGTCCAACAAATAAAGTGATTGAGTCAGTTGTAGTTGCAATAATAGCAGTTTGAATTCCAGCAATAGGATCTGAATTAGGGAAACTTGTTTTTGATACTGAACGAGGATAAGGGTGATTAGAGAAGAAATTATCTTTTGAACACTTAAACAATAATCCACCAGTATCAATACCAACTGTATCGCTTGTGGATAATCCATGATTTGGAATTGTAAGAACAAGAGTTCCTGTGTTTGAAGTATAGATTGCATCTGTTGCTGTAAATGCATTTACACCTGTAGCAGCAAAATTACCTTTACGGATTGAATTGATACCAGCACTAACAAACCTATGCTCATATGCTTGATCTATAACTTCAACATTAACAGAACCTCCTCGATATCCTGAACCAAACGTAAGATCTTCAAAGAATTCATATGCAACTCCACCACCTTGATAATTATGAGGAATTGTGCTAGGACCAGCTTGCACTTCAAATGATCTATCTGAAACAATACCAACTACAAATAATGGTCTCTCATGGTCTTGGAATATTGTTGTTGTGACACCCACATATCCACCACCACCAATAGTTTTAACTGCTGTTGCTGTTGCAGACTCAAATTGATGAACATATTGATCAGTAGGAGCAGATGCACCAACATTTACTTGGAAAGTATCTTGAGTTACATTACTTACTGTTAAGTATTGTCCAGCCGCAGGATCAGTTGGACGAGGATAGCAATGAATTGTTGCGTAACTATCTTTATCACATCTAAAACATATTGAACCATTATCAAGTATTACAGCATCACCTTGAACTAAACCGTGGTTTGCTATTGTAATTACTAATCTACCATTTGCAGGATTATATGTGGCAAATGTGGGTTGTCCTACAACTGTCTTAGGGCATGCAAATTCTAAACCTTTTAATTTTACTGTATTTGGTCTTTCTAATGCAAAACCATGAACTTCGTTTGTTGTGACTGTAATAATACCAGATGCATTATCATATACAGCAGTTTGAATTCCAAGATTGAATCCTGACGAAGTTCCAATACCTACTATACTTGTTAATCCACCATTACTATCTTTAAATGCCTTAACTTTTGCACCTACCAATGGAGCATATCCAAGACCAGCAGTAGAACCTAATGAAACAATTATTCCCCCTCTAGGCACTTGGTTTTGGTTAATATCAGAGTCAGATACAATAAATTCTCCGTTTGTTGATGTAATTCCTGTAAATTCAACTGTAGATATTCCTGCAGTTGTGTCACTTATAAATTCATAATTATTACCAACATTATTTTGAGTAAGTGGTGTTTGGAATACTCCATTTATGAATAGTATACCATTACCAACACCAATACCAGAAGCAGTATTAGCACCACCAACAGTTAGATTGTATGTTTTACCGATGCCTGTAAAACTATCTGATATATCATCAAACAACATGTTAGTTGTGTAATTACTTCTTAAGAATGTTCTTCCACTATAATCAGCTTTTACAAATGGTAAATTAGTTTCGTCTCTTCTTGATCTTGTATTACCTTTTGGTGGATCAGTAAAGAAAATTTTACTATCTACAATATTAAATGAACCTCTATGAACTCTAATTGTTGAACCACCAACATGTACAGTTTCAGCTGCTCCTAATTCACCTCTCCTGACCTTCACACAAGGTAAAGTTGCAATACCTAATGAAACGTCAACTGCATCATTAATCGTTCCTGTAGGTGTGCTAGAGAACCCTACCTCAGTAATGGTCATAAATTCATCATCAACCTTTAATATATCGGATGTAGTGATTGAACTAATACCACTTAAAATTAATTGTGTAAGACCAATTCCAACCGTGTTGTTGTATGTAAATCCATCAAAGACTCCTAGAGTATGAGTAATAGTTGTGAATGTAATAGGTTGCTGAACTACACCATCAAGACCTATAATTGTTTTGCTTAACTGTTTGGTCATTGATAGTTTGTGAGCATTACCAGAACCACTTCCAGTAAAGGTAACTGCTGCACCTGTGCCGATATATTCAGGTCGAGTGAATAATTCAAATCTATTTTCATCAATCACTTTTGCAAATACATCACTAGGAAGAATTGTTGTAACTATACCAGCTGAGTTTGTTGTTGCTCCAATTGAAACAGGAGTAGCAGCGATTCCAATGAAAGTTGATTGTGGTGTATATACTAGTTGTTCATTAGTGTTAAAGAAATGATTCGGTACGTTAAATACTCCTGTTGATTTGATGAGACCGACTCCATCTGCTAGTGAATTAATTCCAATAGGATTAAATGTCTTAGAGTAAATTGGAGTTCCATCATGAGTTAAATCAAATTCCTTTTTATTTGCTCTCAATCCACTTAAACCATCATAAGTCGATAGAAATACTTTTTGATTAACAGGTCCGTAAATAAGATCAGGTGGAGTATTTGCAAAATCATTAGCGGTGTAGAATATTTGGTTGTATGCTTGAACTTCGATTAAAGAATCAAACTCGGCATCTGGATAGAATTTTAAATTGATGTCTGTTCCAGAAATTTCACCACCAAATGTACCAATACCAGTTGTAGAACCTGCAGATACAAATGGATACTGTACTGTTACTGTATCATCTTCATCTCTTAGTGATATTACTTGATGTATTGCAGATGTTTCACCACAAGAAACTCTTACTAAAGATTTTACAGAACTATCAATAGTTCTATTAATTGATCCATAGATAAGTGGGTTTGATGTTCCTGATACATAATTAGATTCTAATCTAACACTTCTCTCTGATCCAGATGGTTGCCCTGTAACAGAGAATCTATATGTTCCAATTCCAGCAGTAGTAGTTCCTAATCCAACTATGTTAGCTCTTACGTTGAGTATATCTAATCTATCATTTTCAATTTGTAATTTAATTAAATCATTTTCAAAACGGGCAGTTATAACACCGACAACTGAATTACTCAAACCTGGTAATGTATCAATATAAGTTTGTGCTACTGTTGTATCAGTGCCATCAAAGTCAACTATGACTTCATTATAATTAATTTCTTTAGTTTTACTATCCTCTACAAAAATATTTGCATAAAGACCATTGAAATCAGTTTTGGGGAATTCAACAATCGAAGTTGTACTTATTCCAGATAATGCTGTGGTTGCACCTACATTTACACTTGTTAAATCAATATTACCAATTGGAGCACCACCACTAGAAGGTAAGTCTGTATTAAAGTCAATTTTTAAAATTTTGATATCATGATCCTTTTCAAATTTTTCTGTTGGTGTGAATACTAATGTTTTAACATCATCTATAGAAATTTCAGTTGAAAAATCACCTAACTTCATTGTTGTGAAGTCTGTTGTCTTTTCAAGAAGATAAGCATTATCAGTAGTAGTTAATACCACTAATTCTGATACTTGTACATCAAAAGTATCAGGGTCAACAATTTGAATAATATAATTTGCATAGTCTTCAGTCAATTCTTCAATGATAGTTTTATTCTCTTGGAATCCTGTACTTGAGAACTTATTACTAATATCATCATGTAGTAATACTCTGTTAGTTTTGCATCTTGTAAAGTCTGTTAATGTTTTATTAGATAATTCAACAAATTTAGAACTATTAGTTCTTGTGTCAAAATCTCTTGAAAAATCAAAATTGTTAATTGCATCAACTCTTTGCTTATCTTCTAAACCTAGTACATTGTTAACATCAAGAACGATTAAATCTTTTGTAAGTGCGGTTGTACCAACTCCAACAGTAACTTTACTTTCTATTGAAGTATCTGAGAAATTCCTTAATCCTGCTGGATGAACAAGACGATTTACAGGATTTACAAATTTATCCCATTCAACTGAGCTCTTAACAGTGTAAGAGAGATTTTGGTAGTAATCATTATTAGGTATGACCTGATAATCCTGATTCAATTTACCAATATCATCTAACCAACCATATTCTTGTCGATTGGAGAAGTTAGTGGTAAATTTAGCTCTATTTTCTAAAATACTTGTTATCTCTGCTGATACATTACTAGATTTACCAATTATTCTATCTCCTGCTTTTACTTCAAATTTTCCATCAATTTTTACATAGTCATCTCTAATTTCTGTTATTCTTAAATCAGTTTCTTGTCCATTTACAACTAATTTTTCACTTAATTCAAATATTCCTCTTGTTAAATTTGGTCTAAGAATTGGATAGTTGTTCTTATTAACTATAGTTGCATATCCAGACTGGAAAGTTTTTGCGATACCTGTATTTGTTGTTAAACCAGATAAGTTAAATTCTAATATTGCTTGAGTTCCAGCAATATAATCTGAAACAGTAAAGAATTGATAATTATAATTTTCTGAATTAAATCCATCACCACTTACACTAGTTTCTGTTGAAATACCACCTTGAGTTGCACCGACACCAGTTTCACCTATTCTTTGTATTCCTTCAACAAATATTTTGTCTCCTATAGCAAATGGTTGTGGATCTACGAATCCATTCATAGGTGTTTCTAAGAAACAAGTGACCACTCCAGATTTACTTGAAACTATAGAACCAATTCCAACTCCATTAGAGTTATTAATAGAAACAATTTCATGATTTACTGAATCTAAACCTGTAACTGGTGCTAAAACCTTAACCTCAGATATAGTTTGGTTAGGTGTTATTGCAACTATGGATGAATTATCCATAACCACACCAGTAGTAGGATTAAAGACTATTAAATTAGGTGCATTAATATAATTTGTTCCACCATTTATGATATCAACGGTCTCAATCACATCAAGATTATCAATATTTAAAACTGGAGGTATAAATGCCTCTGGACTTAATGTCTTATCAGAAGAATATTCATAACCAATATCTACTATTCTTACATCTTTGATTCTACCTATTGAAGTAGATATAGCTACAATATTAGCATTTGTACCATTTTCGCTTGTAACAGATTTAAACTTAGGTAGTTTTTTGTAATTAAAACCAGAGGATAAAATTTTGAAATCTTTTATTGCACCTACAACGTTGTTTGATTTTGTAGAATATTCAAGTGTTTCACAATCAGAACTAGAGTAAGACAATAATTCTGGAACTTTTGGTGAAAAATCAAATGTTTCTGATGTTACATTAGATATTTTATACTCACCATTATAAGTGCTATCAACAAATCTTATTTCAGCATAATTTTGCACATCTGTATCAGATGTACTAATAAATCCACCTTTAGAAACTCCATAATATAATTTTTCTGGTGTAGATTTTGAAAACTCTACTGATAATCTGCCACCGATAGGATCAGTATTATTAGTGCCAATACCGATGGTTCCAATACCTAAAACATTAAAGTTAACTGAATCTTGTGAGCTATCATATTCATTCAATAAATCTTTATCATAGAATAATTTAAAATCAAAATTAGCAAGAGAAGTATCTTTAAGTGAGAATGTTAACTTAGAATTTTTAACAACATTAATTCTTGGATTAATTAAAGCTATTGTTTGATTTGAACCACCAGTATTAGCTGTAATATTAACTGTGTTAATTGGAGTGCTACTTAAGTCAGATAAAGTTTCAGCAAGTTGGAAATATCTATCACTTATCTTATTGACAAAGTAAGATCCAGTTGATAATCCAGTTATACCACCATCGTAGAATATTTTATCACCTGTTTCTAATCCATGCCCATCAATATCAAATTGATTTGTTTCTACGTCTGCTGCAGCAAAAGTTAATGGGTTAATTAATAATTTTTCAAATTCAGAATTGTATGCAACTGAAATAGGAGATGTTGTACCAATACCAACAGATAAATTTGGAATAACATTTATTTTAACGATATCATTTTCTAAAAGATTATGAGTTGTTGTATCTGCTGCTGAAACATTTGTAATTACTGTTGATGTAACTCTATCAACATCACCAGTTACTTGCTCATAATCAGTTTGGAAGTAATACGAACCAGAATTTATACCTGATAAAGAACCCTTAGAATAAAAATAAAGACCATCGCTAGTGCTTCCTATACCAACTCTAGAAGTTAATATACCAATAAAATCTTCTCCTTTATCAATTATGAAAACATCAATCGAATCATCTCCAGAGTAAGGAACTTTAAACTCAGATACTTGTGGAGTATTTCCAACATCAAATCTATTTGCACCAAGTCTCTTATTTAATTTTACCTTCTGTCCTGTTTTAAATGGATGATTAGGAATACGAATTGTTCTAGTTGGTATTGAAACATTCTCTTTAATCTCTCCAATCACAGATTCAACTGTAATAGCACTACCAGGTGTAGTTCCAACTCCTACAGACTGAGGTCCATTGAAGTATATAATTTCATTTTTCTTTGAATTAAATTTTCTTGTTTTTGCTGGAATACTTATTCTATTATTTAAAACATCAACTCTAGATCCTAAAGTATGTCCTGCTCCTGCAAATCTCTCAACTCTTATAACTTTAGGTGTGTGATAAAGATTTAAAACTCTTAATGTTTCATTATCAATTCTTAAAGTACCACCAACAGATACAGTATTAGGAATACTTGAAACAAAAATATCTTCTATTTTTCCAGCTACATTTCCACCTAACATTGTTTTTGCTAGACCGATAGTATCTGTTGAAACTCCTACACTAAAAGATCCTTCAAGATTTACTATTGCAGTGCTAAGCCCTGTTACAGAAACATAATCTTTATCATTAAGTTCCATAAACGGTAGATAACACGCTTCAACTTCATTTTCACTCTTCCATTCAAAAACTAAATTCTCAAATCTATGTAAAGTTGTATTGATACTTGATACACCTAACCCAACTATTTCATTTACCTCTGCAGAGAATCCAGCACCATTCGTCCCTTCATCATCAAAAACAATTAAATCTTTAACTTTGTATCCTGAACCACCATCTAAAATTTGAAGATTATCAACTCCTCCTTTAGTTACAGATTCTATTTTTGATAATTGTCTTATTGTTTCATTTGACTCAATAATAAAATCATTATCAGCATATTCTTCATCAACAGTATAAGGTAATGTATTTCTTAGTAAATTTGAGTTATTAAAATCAAAATCTTGAGTTAAAACTAGATTGTCATTTATTAATGGTGATCTATAAGTGCGTCCTATAAAGTATGGATATTTTCCTTCGATTTTGTTTGATTCAGTTGATAAACCTACTGATGTAAAATAAGCATAAATTCCATTTGGAAACTCAGGTGTTTTTGCAAATCTACCATTGTGTATGTCTAAATCACCATTACTATCAAATGAGTAATCTTCAATAAAAAATCCCTCTTTAAATCCAGATGGTCTATTTTTAAGATTAGAAACATCTAATTTATATGATGAAGAAATAATTTTTAAATCTGAGTTAATATTTGTTGGATCTGAATATCCAAAAGGACCGTATATTGGATTTCCATCATAAGCCCATCCTATAATTGGTGAATGACTTGTAATTTTATCAAATTCACCATTTTGTTTGACATCGAAACTATTTTCTAATGAACCTGCAAGAGTTTGTGAATATCCTAAAATACCAAAGGATAAAGAATTTTCTCTGGTGGTTAAGTAATTATTTCCAAATCTACCAGCATCATTTAAAGTTAAACTTCTAACTCTTGCACTGAAAGCAGCGTTCATACCTCTTGGTAGAACGTTGGCATCTACAGTAAGACTACTGTATCCTATACCAGATTGTACTACAACTGCACTTTGTATCTTACCGTCTTGTATGATTGGTCTTACGACTGCACCTGAACCACCTGAAGTATCAGAAATCACTACTTCTGGTGCTGAAAAATATTCACTACCCTTGTTTACAACAGCAACACTATCTACTTTTCCATTTACGATGATTGGTTTTAATTCACCATTTCTACCATTCTTTACTTTTATCTCTGGTACTACTTGATGATTAAGTATTGATGAACCATAATTAGTTCCCTCTTCACAAAGATAAACATCAGTGATTCCACCAAGAACTATAGGTGTAATATTAAATGTTCCTGTTACTGTTGATCCATATGATACTTCAATATTTACTTTAATATCAGGATATTTAAATACATGATCATTAGATCCTGTTGATTGTAAGTCAACAAATTTTCCTCTTTCATAATTAGATGTGGATGTACCTCCAATTCCAGCATCAGCAAGTTTAAATGAATTATCATCAACCTTGCTAATTATATAAGATGTTGAAGTTGAAAGACCTTGAATAGGTGTAGATGCAGAATATTCAATTATTTCACCACTAGAAAATCCATGATTTACAAAATTTATAGTATCATATGAAGTTGAGATGCCAGATGATTTTACTTTTAACTTACGATTTGTATATCCTGAACCAGACTCTATAACTTTTATTGCACTTAAAGTTGTTTTATTTTCAGTTCTAAATCTATGAATTCCACTTGCAGCTGAATCAGTTGATAAACCAACTGTATTAATACCAGCTGAACCTGCTAATGCATCACCTTTAGTGTTAAAAATACGAACAGTTGAAGTATTTACAACTCTAACATAGTAAGGAGCACCATCAGATAAAGATCCAGTTATAGTATTTGATAAGTCATATGCAGAACCAATACCGATTGGTGAGTTACCATTGCTGCTGTAATATATTAATTGTCCATTCTCTAAATTATGTTGTTTTTTGAATGTGATAGTTTCATCTACAATATCAATACCACCATTAAAAAATACATTTCTACTATCAAAATCTAAAAATCTATTTCTTATTCCTATAACTGGTTGAAGAACACAACCAGAACCATTACCACCAGTTAAAGAAACACTTGTAACTGATTTAATATCAAAATCTTGTGGGTCAACAATTACTTCTGATACACTTCCACTCAAAACTGGTTCAACTTCAGCAGTTGTTCCTGGTGCTGCAGGTGTAGAATTCTCTACTATGACTTGTGGAGGATTTACAACATCATAATTTTTACCAGAATTTATTACATCTACAGATTCAAGAGGACCAAAATAAATTTTATTATCTGATATTGGTGATCTTATTTGAACACCATCTATCAATATACCTATGTCATTTAAAGGTTGTTCTTGTTTTGATGTAACAAATAAATTTTGAGAAAGGGGTATTCTTCTTAAAATCTTATCAGTTTCTAATTTTCTATTTGCATGTCTTTGTAAAATAAAATTATGACCTCCAGCAGTTCCTAATCCAATTTGAACTGTGCTTGCAGTACCAATTTGGTTTGCTGATTCGTATAATGATATCTTTGATATACTCTGGTTTGCGGGTGGAATTATTGGATCTACATAATAAGTTCTTCCAGATTCTAATCCTGATAAAACTTCAGTATCAGGTGAGTATATAACAGTATCACCTTGTATAAATTTGATATTTGTATTAGCTGGAGGTGTAAATTGAACATAACTGTATAAACCAGATACAAAATCTCTCCCATCCAAATTAGATCCAACAGCAGTTTCTTTAATAATGTCAGTATCAATAGTATAATTTGGAAGTGAATTAGATGCGACATAACCATCAGTGTCTCCATCTGTATATACATTTAATACATCAGATATAAGAACATCATTTCCTTGTTTTATTTCTACTCCAGTGCTAGATGCAGTCTCATATTTTCTTCTAATATCATAAGCTTCATTTGGATCTTGAGTAAAACCAGCAATATTACTTGCAGTAATTTGATTTAAATTTGTGTCTATGCTAGAAACTTGACCACTACCTACTATAACCTGCTCACCTCTTTTCAATATATCAAAATTATCACCCACTTTTAAGTTAGATTTATCAATTATGGTATTGAAACTAAACGTAGAACCGTTTATACCAACTTCAAATCTAGAACTAGTGTTATACTTCCATGAATTTGCAAATATTTCTTTATAAGTTTCGCCTTTATTTTTTATTTTTTCACCTACATTTTTTACAAATATACTTTCACCCTCTCTAACAAGTCTGACATCATTCACAGGTACAAGTTCAGAGAGAACACCAGTAATTCTTAAATCAATTCTCTTTGTTAAATCTCCATTTTCATAACCAAAAATAGTTTCATCAGATCTAATATCATCTGCAGTTTCAATTCTTAGACCTATGCCAGTACATCCAAAAAATTGATTAAGTGTTTTAGATGTATAATCAACTCTATTTTGACCACTAACTATTGTACCAGTTGTTCCAAACCCAACAGTCGAGTCTACAGATATGACTGATGCACTTGGTTGTGCTACAGATAAAGCTTTTGTTTTTCCTGGTATTGTAAAAACACCTTCGATTAGGTCACGGTCACTAAAACCAACAAACAAAGATATTTTATAGTAATTTTTACCACCTCTGTTCAATATTTCAACTTCAGATACAGATGCGTTTGTAGATGTATCGGTTGATTTAAATATTGTTTGTCCAACTAAATGTTGTGGTTGACCAGTAGGGGTAATTAAGTCAGCTACAATAACTTCTCTACGAATAAACTCCGCACCTGAAGGTTTAATAAGATTACCTTCTAAATCCAATACAGTTGACTCAACACCATATAGTATTTTAAATAATATTCTTATTGATTCTTCAATACCTTTTGACTGGTAAAAAGAACGAGCAAATTTTACAAAATTTCCTACATCAAGATCAGATGAAAAATCATTATCTTCTAATCCTGGTAAAAAAGTTTTCTTTAATTTTTTGTAAAATTCTTGTAAAAATAAAACTGATAAATTAGTAATTTTATCACCAGTGGCATGAGAAGATGCTGTTGTATCTTCAAATATAAGACTTTCACGATTTATCTCTAATAATGAAGAACTTATCCCAACATTATGACCAGAGATTCCACTAAAACCACGAATACATCCTGTAAATGATGTTGAAGTTATTCCTGTATATGTTATAATCTCATCGTTAATTTTTAAAAGTCCATACTCAGATGGAAAACCTTTCGTACTTGGTACTGATATAACTGTGTCTTCTGAATTTATTGTAGATGATAAAGTTGTTTCTCCAACAACAACTTCAGGTACTAAATTATCTGGTTTAATATATTGATCAAAATTACTAATTAAATCAACAGGACCACCTTGGAATTCTTGAGATACATAATATTGTTTAAAAAATTCTATCGCATTAGGAAAATCTGCCAGAATAAACTCAGGCAAATGACTTTCAATAACGGTATTGACTTTTATTCGTTTGTCAATTTGAGACATTAATTATTTCCTCTCTAAGTCTCCATTGGAGTAGCTAGATGTATAATAATCTCTTGTGAATACCACACCTGAAACATCTTCACCAGAAGCGATTACATCCTTAAACATATTTATTGTGCTTTTTGATACGTCAAAACTAAGATACAAATCTTTTAATCCTACAACGTCATTTGACTCAGGAAAAGCTTGTACTTCAATTATATTGTTTTGAGTTGTTGTTGATGTAATATTAATTGTGTTTAAAATTACCTCACCCTTCATATAATCAACTATACCAGCTTCTTTCATCAAAACAACTTGCTCATTCTTATTATTTTTAGTGACAACACTTAAAGTACCTTTCATAGTACCATCAAGATTACCAAAAGCATCTTTATTTGGTACATCTGTTAAGTATGCAGTTTGTCCAGAACCTTGTATGGTAAAACCAGTGCTCTTTATATTAAATCCTGCTGGATTTATGTAAAAACGATTTCCAAAACATAATTCATACTGAGCAAATTGATTGAGTAATGCTTTTAAATCTCTTCTTATAATGATCTTTGTAATATTGGAAGTGATACCATTATTAACACGGTCAATTAAAGAATTTATTTTACTATATTTGAATCTTCCACCAAATTTATTGATTTCGACATTATTAGAATATTCATTCAAAGAAGTAACGATTTCAGATTTTAAATTAGGTGCTGATGCGACTTGAGCAGGGTTATAATAGATGGTAGAACTCAATTCCACATATAGTATTTTTAAATCAACTATTTCTGAATTTATACCAGCGATAGCGTAATTCTTAAGTTTGTTTTTGATTTGTGTTTTATCAAAATCAGAAACATATGTACCATTTTTAGGTTTAATACTAATTTGAACTTGACCAAATTTAGGTGGGTCTAATTCTTCTCCTCCTATAACAGCAACTGATTCAGTTTGAGGGAAAATAGTCTGGATTATTGCTTCATAATCTCTTGGTGTAACTGCTCTATATTGTGCTGAGTAAAGTCTTGGTGCAAAATACTTAATAGAGGACACATCTTCTACTTCAGCACCATTAGAAGCGTTTGTGACAGTAGTAATAGTAATATTATCAGAAGGAATAAACATCTGTCCATCACTTTTGATAAATGAACCCTGAAAACTAAAATTTGAAGGACCGTTTCCACTTTCACCTTCAGTAACAATATATTGTGCAGTAATAACTGATTGGTTTTCTAATTTTTTACCAAAAAGTCCATCTCCAAACAACAATTCATATTTTTCATCTTGAACTTCTTGTGCAAGGTAGATTTCAGAAGTGCCCGATAGATTTAAGATGTTATCTACCATCGAATATTTTCTACCAAGTCCAACATCATTGATTCCTTTGACATATACTCTTAAAGTTGAGCTATCAATATTAGGACTGTCAATAATATATCGTTGATCTTGTGATGTATCAACTCTATAGACTCTTTGTAGAAGAGTTCCTTCATAAACACTTATAGGATCATCAAATTGAGCAAATGAAGTACCATTGACATCAATTATTCTTGATGATGTGACTGTATCAGTTGTTGAAAAACGATATGTTGTATTTTGTGAATTTCCAACACATATTAAACCAGCACGTAAGGTTAAAAAACGAGGTGTGCTATCATTTGTAGTTCCAACATTGATATCATCTAACTTTATAGTCGCTACAGCAGCAGTTTTAGAACGAGGTACATATCCTATGTTACGAGCAAGTGAAACAACGTTCTCTCTTATTGTTGCAGAGTCTAAGAAAGATTCGTTTGCTACTAAATTTGCGTTAAATGCGTTAATATAGGTATTATATGCTAATGTATCAATTAAAACAGAGAAGTTAGAACCTTCAAAGTCAAAATCAGTGAAATTTGAGTTTGAACGAAGAAAATCTTTGATTTGAACTTTGATTTGGTCAAAGTCTAGATTTGTAAACTGAGTAAAGGGCATATTATCTTGTTGGTTCTAATATAAAGGAGAAAGATTGGACAGGAGCTTCTAATCCGTTTATTTCAAAAATTACTTTTACTTCTAATGCGTTGGAATCTGGTGCTGCATCAATCTCAACACCTACATCACCGACTCTTGGTTCATAATTTCGGAGGGTACTGCGTACCATATCCTCAATTATCATTACAGATGAGCCTGTAAAGTTTTCAAACAGCATTCCACGGATGTTAGTTCCCAAATTTGAGTCAAAAAACCTCTCTGAAGGAATAGTTTCGACTAAATTTCTCACTGCTCTTACGATTGCTCGCTCATTTACGAGCACAGGGAGGTCTTTCGTCACTGGATGTGGTGTAAAAGACAAACTTATATCCTTAAATGCTCTTGATTTGCGTTGAATCGCCATTATTAATGCTTTTAGATTTATTTATACCCTATCTTGCATAATCTTTCATTACATAATCATCAGTATCGAAGTATTCAAGCAACCACCAAGCAACTGAACGTGGATTTTTCACTCCACAAGTGAAAATATCGAACGCAACACAGTTTTTTTCTGGCCAAGTATGACAAGAAAGGTGACTTTCACCTAAAGTTACGGTACATGTCACTCCATAAGGGTCAAATTGATGTGTAAAAGTGTTTAAAACCTCTAAACCTTCAGTTTTACAAGCACTAACGCATATTTTCTCAATTTTATCCCTATCATTTAGTTTTTCAAAGGGTACATTATACACTTCAACGAGTAAATGTGTGCCCATATGAGCATTTTTTACGTTTTTCATCCCAATTCTGGTTCAAATGGCTTTCTATCATTAGTTTCTTTTCTTTCTTTTGCTGTTTTCCAGAAATAATTCTCTTCTGAACCTAATCCATCACGGTCATGACCGTTTTCAACTTGATAATACACTGTTGAAACCTTAAAATCGGGCACTTTTGGTGTTTCTGGAGTGATACTATTGTCATAAATCCTCATTCTGTTGTTTGGATAGAGACAAAATTGTCCATTATCCAATTCTAAGAGGTTATGAGACTTATGTTCAGCAGGTTGTTCGCTTGTGGAATAGTCAACAGCATCCACATCAGCATGAAAATTATCTAAAGTGCAAATATATGTGCCAGTTTGGTTGCCAAAGTCTCTTGTATACACTTCATAATGCATTGATCCAATAAATTGCTTCTGAACTGCGACCACTCCGTAGTCCATACAGTTCCAAAACTGTAAATTATGCAGAGTCATGTCAGGATCAGGCAGTTCTGGAGACGATAAAAATGCCGAAATTGGTAATTTATCGAACATTGCTGCATATTCTGGCAAATAAGTCTCAAAATAAAAAGCACGGCCAGGAATACTCTTCGCAGATACCCATACTCCTTTTACAAATTCACCATGACCACTCTTATGATCGGTTAAATATTCTTTTCTTACCCATACTTCGTAAGATGGTAGATTCGTAATTAACGTAGACATTAGCGACCCTGCCCCCTGTATCTTTTACGAGCCGAGTTACGAGAGGTAGCGGAGTATTTCGAGTGCTTTCCTCTTCCTTGACGAGTTTTTTTGGGTCTTGTCTCAGTAACATAAGTACTGCCCATCATTCCTGACCTTTTTGCCATATGTTTTAGTGTTTTATAATATTATAGCATAAATGCTAAATTGATCAATATTCTGTATCAAAAAAGAACAGTTGACTTAATCGACCTGTTTCTTGATTATTTCCAAAATAAGTTTGTGCAGTATGCCATTGATTTGCACGAAAAAGAATCAATCTATTGTATATATTATGGACTTCGGAAACAAGTTCCCACTTTGTCATATCATTACTAAAATCCCATATATCTTGTGAATCTCCTTGATTCCAAGTTAAACTACCATCAATCTTCGAGCGATAAAAACCAGTGCCACTTTCGAGTGGAGCATTTGGAGTCAAGAATAAAACACCTGCCCAGTTATTATAATTGTCAACATGCACCCAACTCCGTACGATTGCTGTTGCCATGTGAAATGCTCCTGTATATTCACCAACACCATCATACCAAGCTGTTACTTTTCCTGCATATGGACGAAGTATTTTATCAATAGTTTGTTTTGTGCTCTCGTTTATATGATTAAGTGTACGTACGCCAGGATAGTTTCCTTTCACACTGAAATTCTGTGAGAGAGCGAACTTACGAACCTCATCTACATTATCATAGAAGTCATCAACAACAATTAAATTT
>VTLG01005241.1_pt1 | contig 32922 bp, 29 predicted proteins | sample 4694571 | NCBI WGS metagenome assembly VTLG01 (sample SAMN12604809, study PRJNA352737) | marine metagenome | biome: ENVO:00000447; feature: ENVO:00000209|ENVO:00000569|ENVO:01000036; material: ENVO:00002151; isolation source: viral sequences binned using virsorter ...
ATGGTTGTATGTTGTATGAAATCACTGGAATATCAGTTAAAAAATTAGTCATTATAATGGCTTGTGAAAATGGAGAATGCGTCGTTTATGAAGAGTACAACAAACAAAAATACATCAAACTTCTCAAACAATATATTGAGAAGTTTGTTAGAGATAAATTGCGAATCTATGGAACCTAACAAAGAATTAGAAAAAGCCATTGAAAAGAAATTTTTAACTCCATCCAAGTTTGCGATTGAGATTGAGAAGATTGTGGCAGAAGAAGAACTTAATTACATTGATGCAATTTGTCATTATTGTGATGCGAATGATATTGAAGTTGAATCAGTATCAAAGTTAATGTCAAAACCATTGAAGGAAAGATTAAAATATGATGCAATAAATTTAAACTTCATGAAGAAGACATCAAGATCTAAATTACCACTGTAATGAAAGTATCACAATCTGAATTGACACATCATCGTCTTCAAGCGATGTTAAGGGAGCATACCTTTCCCGATTTAGAATACTTGGGTGTCAAACCTGATAGTATTGGAGTTCAACAACATTGGTATCTGATAGGTGGACACGAAGTGCCAGTTGATGCTATTATAGAATTAGATAGTCAGGAAGTAGATGAAAGTGACACCATATGAGACCTACCAGACATATCTTTCAATGAAGAGTCATTTTACAAATCGTAAGTATGACTTTTTTAAGTATGGCGGTAAGTCAAGAGCAACAGTATCCTCTTTTAATAAAAGAAAAGATAAGTATTGGTTTGAAAAGACATCAAGAAAATACTCAGACCAAGAGATTACAGATTTTTTATTGTCTAACTTTGTACACACAGACGCACCACAAAATTTATGGATTGGAGAGATCATAAATTCAGGAGAAAGAAATTATTCAGACTGGATGAAACGACAACAGAGTTTAACTTACTTGTTCAAAGAACAATCAAAGGAATTGCTATACGAAAACGAATTCGAGCAAATATTCAACTGCTCGAAAGGTCACCCACCGATACTCAAAAAGTACCTTGGTGGAGAACTAAACTTAGAGACATTAACAATTTACGAAAAGATATTTTCCTTCCGTAAAAACTTTGATAAAAAGTTAGTTGATCCGGTATGGGAAACCGTAAGTTTAAAAATTAAAAAGTATTTACCTTTCCTAAATATTAATGTGTTCCAGTATAAAAAAATTTTAAAAGGACTTATCGATGAGTAATTTTTTTGATTCACCTTTCGTAAGAGAAGAGTTAGAAGAAATCAATGAACTTCAACAAGAAGTTTATGGATCTTTAATGTCTTTTATGAATTTGTCACCTGAGGAACAACAGGAACATATTGACAAATTATCTTTACTATTACAAAAACAAAAAATTATGTATGGAAGATTAAGTCTTTCAGATGATCCTCAGGCAATTGAAATGAAAGAAACTATGAGAAAATCTGTTTCATTAATGGGTTTTCCATCAGGCACAAGTGTTGAACTTTTATTTGAAGGAATGCAAAAAACCATTGATCAATTAAAAAATATTAATGACACTTGACTTTTAATCTATCCTTTGTTATAATCCAATTATCCAACGCAATCCAATTTAATCCGAGGTATCCAAATGTCGTTTGCAAAATTAAAAAAACAATCTAAGCTAGGTTCTTTGACTGCAAAGTTAGTTAAAGAAGTTGAGAAAATGAATAACAATGGCACATCAGGTGATGATCGCCTTTGGAAGTTAGATGTAGATAAAAGTGGTAACGGTTACGCTGTTATCCGTTTCTTACCTGCACCTGATGGTGAAGATCTACCATTTGTTAAATTATATTCTCATGCATTTCAAGGACCAGGTGGATGGTACATTGAAAACTCTTTGACTACATTAGGTCAAAAAGATCCTGTCTCAGAGTATAACACACAACTCTGGAACAATGGAACTGACAGTGGAAAGGAAACTGCTCGTAAACAAAAGAGAAAGTTAACTTACACTAGCAACATCTATGTTGTAAAAGATCCAGCAAATCCAGAGAACGAGGGTAAAGTATTTCTATTCAAGTATGGTAAAAAAATATTTGATAAACTTACTGCTGCAATGCAACCTGAGTTTGAAGATGAAGAAGCAATTGATCCATTTGATTTCTGGCAGGGTGCTAACTTTAAGTTAAAGGCAAAGAATGTTGCAGGTTACAGAAACTATGATAGTTCTGAGTTTGCTGCACAAAGTCCTCTACTTGATGATGACGATGCTCTTGAAGCATTATGGAAGAAAGAATTATCTCTTGCTGAGATAGTTGCTGCTGATCAATTCAAGTCATATGATGATCTTAAGAGAAGATTGAACTATGTTCTTGGTAATACAGCACCTCGTCAAGACGCAGAAGTTGAAGACGAAGTAGAAATTATTGAAAGAGAAAGAGCAGAACAAGAAGTTACTGCTGCTGCTGACTCCACATCAAGATCAGTTACTGCTGATGCAGATGAAGATGATGCTCTTTCATACTTTGCTAAGTTAGCAGAAGAGTAATTAATTTGTTAGTTTAGTATTTTCTGTTCGAATCAAATTATTACTTACAAACTGAGATGATCTCTTATAGGTCATCTCTTTTTTCATGTCACTTAAAAATTGTTGTAGATAAGATCTTCTTAAAATACTGATAGTAGATTTATTGATATTCTCTCTTACTTCATGCTCGTAGTTAGAGATACCATTAATTTCTGATTTTGTTACATAAGAACCATTATCATAGTATGTGACTGAAAAATCAGCATCTACACGTTTGCCTTTTGCAATGATTAATCTGTTCTCACTATCTTTAATTTCCTTTGTTTCATAATGGTGTATAAAATCTTTTTCTTCACCATATTTTTCTAGAACAAAATCGTAAAGGTCTTTACTTGACAACGGCCATTCATTTCTCACGTTGATGATACCTGCTGATAAAAGGACAACCCAATCAAGATCTGACTTACCATATTCCTTTTCTGCAACTGTATCGGGTCTTTCGCCTTCTTCAATAAAACGATTATTGAATAAAGTAAAAACATTCTTCAAATCATCACGTAGTTTCATTCTGCGAAAGATATTCTTTGCAGTTACATATTGCATTGATGATATACTGTCAGAAAATGGTGATTGATATTCAAAATCTGGTAGTTCTCTAAAATAACTCATTAGAATCCAACTCCTTCCTTACCTTCTTCAGAATCATAATCTTCAGCGTAGATAGGATTTAACTCTTGGAATGACAAGTCAAGTTTCATATGAACTGGTGTTGTATCATCATAAGTTGCGTATGTTCCTGCACCTGTATAATTGACTGCCATATTCAAAAGTGCCATTGGTTTAAATTTATGTAAGAAGTTATGATTTCTTCGACCCGTCTTATAATTAAGTTGAAATACATTTGGTGAGCGAAGAAATAGACCTGACGTATTTCCACCATCTGATGATTTCTTTGCTTGCATATTTTGTTTAAATATTCTCAACATTCTTCTAATTGTATCACTTTCTCTTTCATCTCTTGGTGCAAGATCAAAAGTGAAATTAAAAGATCTTATTGTGATTCCCTTAAATAGTAACTCCATATTGGGATTAATAATTTGACCTGAGGATCTTGCTAAAATTCCATCTAATGATGTATTGCCACCTAAAACATTTACTGCTTTTGCTGCAAAAAATGATACCGCTGCATCTTGTGCACCTTTGTCCTTTATAACAGACTGCATACCACCTGCAAATGTTTTCGCTCCATCGACAAATCCTTTTGCAAGATTATCGCTTTTCATTGTTTTCATTGCTGCTGATACTCCTAAAGCAGCGATACCATTTATACTATCATCACCCCAACTCACAGCGTTTGAATCTTGAATATTCTCTGGAATTGGTAAAAATATAAAACCTAATGGATTCTCAATATTTTCTTGCAATGCTTCAGTTGATGTTCCAATATTAAGTCCTGTCTCTGCACTCCCTTCAAAACCTGGTGGTTTGTACTCTACTACTCTGATTTCTAAGTAGTCACTATCAGTGTCAATACGAGAATTAGGATATCTTAATGGTGAAAATTTCTTTGACCTTCCTGAAGAAGATCTAGGTGGTTGTGAAGTTACCTCACTATTTGAAACCGGATTTGGATTAACGTACGTAGGTAATGGTTGATTATTTGCAATAGCATTTTTAGCACCTGTCTGATATTCTTTAGATGCATAATACTTTTCTTGTTCAGCGTAGCCAGGAGGAAAATTGGGCATATATCTCTTTTTTTAACTATTTAGACGAACATTACCAAAAGGAATCTCTCTGGCATCAGCGAGTTCATCAGAATTAATTTCATAAAGTCCTCCGGATATCTCATTCCAAGTATATTTTCTCATTTGACCCCAATGAAAATTAATGCCACGGAATCCCCAATCAAATATTTCAGTAACTCCAACCAAAGGATTTGAATCATATGGAATGTTTGGAGTTTTAGGATTATATATGAAGGTATAGTATCTACCAACTTGTGGCACTTTACTACCCTCAGTTAAGGCATCCATTAAATTTATCATTAAATCATCTGGATCTTCTGTGCCGATAACACTATCAACTATTGATCTGATACGATTTTCATTATCATCGGTTGGACGATTCATTTCTTGATTCCTAGTTCGACTTCTGTGATAACTTTAAACTCCCACATACGATCTGCACAAAATTCTTTTGCCGCTTTCCACTTTGCTTGATTTTTAGCATACTCATATGCTTCACGGATATATCCTTTTGTTTGTCGTCTTGGTTTTTTGGGTGGACTTGTTTGCTTCTTTGGTTTGACTTCTATCAGATACTTTTTAATTGAGTTAGATTCCTTGACTTTGATATAGAAATCTGGAAAGTATCGATGTACTCGATTGTCAACCGGTGAGCGATAGGGTAAACATATCTCTTCACTTCCCCACTCTAATACATTCTCATTTGTGTCACAGTAAACCATAAATTTTCTTTCCCAAAGTGACCTATAAATTACTTTTGTTGGGTCACCCTTATACTTTCGAGTATTCGATGGTTTATATTTACCTTTATAAGACATCTAAATAGTTTATAATATAGAGATATAGAGTATTTAGATGGTTAGACCTAAGAAAATATCTGAATTCAAACCCCTATTGACTAATGTGGCACAAACGTCGCATTATCAAGTATTTTTTGATGGTTTGTCACCAGATTTATTTACATTTTTAGGACAAAAAAATGTAGATAGAAGATTTATAACTGAGAATTCTGGACTATTGTGTAGTGCTGCTTCCATACCCGGCAGTGCATTAGCAACAAGTGATATCTTTGGAAACTTTACTGGTGTTCAAGAAAAGTTTGCACACACGAGAATATTCAGTGAAATGTCATTAGAGTTTTATGTTGATAAAGATTATAAGATGATTAAGTTCTTTGAGCATTGGATGGATTACATAGCAAGTGGGTCAGAGAGAAGAAGAATTACTTCTTTCTCAAAGGCATCACCAGGATATTTCTATCGTATGAGATATCCAAAAGGTAATTCAGGTTATAAGTGTGATAAGACGAAGATTGTTAAGTTTAATGTTGACTATAAAAAAGAAATAGAGTATACTTTTATTGGTATGTTTCCAATTAATCTGGCATCTACACCTGTGCAGTATGGAAACTCTGATGTTTTGAAAGTTAATTGTACTTTTAATTATGAAAGATATATCGCTGGCGAATCAACTAATCTTAGTGTTTTAAAGGGATCGTCAGAAAATAATTCCTAAAACCTGTCTATATAATATACTAAAAATAATATTATGCCTTTACCAAAAATTGCAACCCCAACGTATGAATTGGTTTTACCATCTTCAAATCGTAAGATAAGATATCGCCCTTTTCTTGTTAAAGAAGAAAAACTATTAATAATTGCGATGGAGTCTGAGGATCAAAAGCAAATTACAAATGCGATTAAAAATGTAATTAGTAATTGTATATTGACCCGTGGTACAAAAGTTGAAAAATTGTCAACATTTGATATTGAATACTTGTTCTTAAATATTCGTGGTAAATCTGTTGGAGAAACTGTTGAAGTAATTGTGACTTGCCCTGATGATGGAGAGACACAAGTGCCTGTTGTAATTGATTTAGATGCTATAAAAATTCAAACTAATCCTGATCATCATAATGACATTAAACTTGATGATCAATTAACTATGAAAATGAAGTATCCATCATTAGGTGAATTTGTAAAGAATAATTTTGATGTTGATAATATTGGGGTAACTGAGTCGTTTGATATGATTGCCTCTTGTATTGATCAAATATACAGTGAAGAAGAATCTTGGACATCATCAGATTGCACGAAGAAAGAATTACAGGAATTTATTGAGCAGTTGAGTTCAAAGCAATTTAAAGAGATTGAAAAGTTTTTTGAGACAATGCCTAAATTGTCACATACAGTGAAAGTTATGAATCCAAATACTAAGGTTGAAAATGAAATAGTTTTAGAAGGGTTAGCATCTTTTTTCGAGTAGGTATGGCGCATACTGATCTTGCGTCATACTTTAAGATTAACTTTGCCTTGATGCAACACCATAAATACTCTTTGACAGAGATTGAAAATATGATTCCTTGGGAAAAAGATGTATATGTTGCTCTATTAGAACAGTATATTGAAGAAGAAAATCTAAAACAACAACAGCAAAGTGGCTAAACTTTTACCAGAATTTTCAGGAGTAAATCCAAATACAGGAGAATATTTGTCTCCTGAACAAAGGAAGGCAGCTTTTAAATTAAGAAGAAGAAAACTTGATCCAAGTAAGGTATTTGGTAAGTCTGATGCGATTGTTAAGGTTGACAAACCACAGGCAAATATGGATTCAATAATGAAGTCGATTGCAAGTATTCAGGAGACACTACAAAAATTACAGACTGTCATAGTTACTGACGCAGAAGAAAAGAAAAAAGAAACATTAAAAGAAAACCGTCAATTATTATTAGAAGGAGAAAGAGAAAAAAGAAAAAAGAAGGAAGGATTATTAGAGAAAGTTCCTGAAAGAATAAAAAATGCTCTACTTTCACCAATAAAAGCAGTAGGAGAACAAACGAAAGGAATATTAGGAAGATTAATGGAGGCATTTACACTAATATTTACAGGATGGTTAGCAAATAAAGGATTTAAAGCTATTCAAGCGTTTATGAGTGGTGATAAAGAAAAATTAAAAAGTATAGGGATGAATGTCCTTGCTGGTCTTGGTATTGTGGGTGGTATTTTTGTTGCAATGAACTTAGGTTTGTTAGCACTTCCTGCAATAATAGCAAAAGTGATTGCAGTAATCGCAACAGTTGGTTCCGCAATTATAGGATTTTTATTATCACCGCCTGGTTTAATCACATTGGCGATTGCTGCAGGTATTGGTGCTGCAATAATTGGAATTAGTAAGTTGATTAATTTTATAAGAGGTGGAGATGATGCATCAGCGGCAAGAAAATTAAATAGGGAAAAATTAAAAGAATCAGGTGTCATGAAGGTTGTCGGTGACAGAGGTGCTGACGTGATGCGTGATGGTAAAAAAGTATTTGTTAAAACTGAGGATTTGACTGAGGAAGAAAGAGCTGCTGTCGAAGCATTTAAAATAGAAGATCAACGTATTAAAGATGTTACATCGAAAAAAAAGCAAGAGATAAAAGATGCGAAGGCGAAGATAGATGCTGAAAGAAAACCAGAAGGAGATAGATTAAAAAGAAATGCCAGACAATCAAAAGATTATTCTAAAAGTAATGCGTATAGTAAAGAAACTGATAGATTAAAGAAAGAGGCAGTAAATAAAATTAAAGAAAAATATGGAGAAATATACTCAGGTTCATCAGGTGATGGAAGTAGTATTACTCCTACTTCATCTAATAATGTGAACATGTCAAGTTCAACTACCAATAAGAATTTGGGAAAAGTTAATAATGGTGAACCTAAAGTTACGGTGAATAATTTACAAGGGAAAAATGAGGGTGATCAATCATTTAAAAATGGAGATCAAACAAACGTTCCACTAATCGCTTCATCGAACTCGAACAATATGTACTCATCATATTCACAAATACAATATGGAGTGGTAGTATAAATGGCAGCAGCAGCGGCAGTGTTAAAAGTAGGAGCTTTGCTTGGAAAGGCAGGAGGAGCAATCGCCAAAGGTGGTAAGTTAGCGATGAAGAAAGGTGCCACTGCATTCAAAAAATCAAAGAAAGTTGCAGGTAATGTTAAAAAAGCAGTAGCTAAAAAAAGAAAAATTAGTCGAGAGACTTTTATGTCGAAAGAGAGGACACGAAAACAAAAACTAGAAAGAGATAAAAGAAGAGAAGAAGAACAATCATTAGAACAGACTAAAAAATCTAAACAAAAACCCTCAGTTAAAAAATCAATGCAAGGCGGTGGTATGTTGCAGCGGTTGATTAGTTTCTTAACCACTGTAATAGTGGGTTGGATTGTTGTAAATTTACCAAAAATTATTAAATCTATTAAAGGTGTAATTAAAAAGATAAAGGAAATTTACACTGGGATTACTGGATTCTTTAGTTCAGTTGGTGATTTTTTTGTTGGAATTAAAGATAAAATTGGAGATTTTATAAACAAGATCAAGGAAGTGGATTTTTCTAAGATTCGTGACAGTATAAAAGAAAAGATAGATGGAATAAAAAATGGATTTACAAATATGGTTGACAAAATAAAAGGTGGGTTAAGTATTTTGATGGGTAAGAAGAATGAGGATCCAAAAAAATTAGCAAAATCAGGATTTGGTGGAGATACTACTGCAGTAACTAATGAATCCAAAAATAAAATTGCAAGTAAAGAAGCAGAATTAGACTCAGTGATGAAAGATACTGATAATCAATTGAAACAGACTAACCAACAACAAAATAATTTTGATGAAAGTATATCAAAAGGGCAAAAAGAATTGAAAAAAATTGGAGTTGATGTAACCATACAAAAAATTAATTTTCCAACTCCCGCATCTAAAGTGGTCAAAATAGTTGATGGGAAAGAAGTCGTTGTAAGTGATATGGATGAATCTCTCAGAATACAGAATGAAGCGAGAAATTTGTTGAAAGGTGATCAATCTGGTAAATTAATTCCATCAAGTAGTACGACTACAAATAATACCACTGCTAATAATAATATTATATCAAAACTACCTACTCCAACGGACTTGACAAGTTCAATTACACCATCATCAACAAATAAAGAAATTGTAATTGATAATATCATTCCATCACAAAATCAAACGATAAGTCAAGGTGGTGAAACTGATATCATAGTAGTTGAAAGTTCATTAAATAGTAATGTTAAGGAAAGTCTCTTACTCGACGCAGCGTACACATAATGTCAGCATCAGATTCATCAATTTATGAGGAATTGATCCTCGAATCAAACGATAGGTCAAGGTCAGTTGATATCAAACTTGGCACGATTTCGATTGACTATTATGAGGACTTATTTTCTCCCACAATCACAGCAAAGATAAGAGTCGTGAATACGGGAGACTCCATTGCAAAAGAAGGTTCAAATGAGAGACAATCAATTTATAATGGATTACCTCTACGTGGAGGTGAAAGATTGTCGATGAAGATATTAGATCAGGGAAAAACAGGAAGTGGTAAAGACAAGAAAGGGTTGGATTTTACTGACCCAGAGCAAAATTTGATAGTTTCAAGTATCACCGATGTCATTTCTCAATCGGAAAGAGAAACTTTTTTACTTAATCTTGTATCGAAAGAAGCAATCACTAACGAAACGACAAGAATATATAAAAAATATAATGACGTAATAAGCACCTCTGTAGAGAAAATATTAACTGATGATAGGATTGGTTTTAAACTTGATAAATCTAGATATGAAATTGATCGTACAACTAACGAATATAAATTTATTGGTAATCTTAGAAAACCATTTACCACTTTAGTTTGGTTAGCTTCTAAATCAGTGCCTAGTAACTCAGGCAGTAAAACTGCTGGATTTATATTTTATCAAACTCAAGATGGATTTAGATTCAAATCAATTGATAATCTAACAAAACAAAAATCAAAGGCAACATATACATATACTGAGATAAATGAAAGTTCAATTAGTAAAAATAATGATTTTAAAATATTGAATTTTACAATTGATCGAAATCAAAATTTACTTGAGAAGTTGAGATTAGGTACATATTCTTCTGTAAGATTAACATTTGATCCGTTAAATTTTCAAATGAAACAAAAAATATTTAAGTTTGATGAATCAGTTGTAACTGATAGTTTAGGAAATGAAATCACCCTACCACAAATATCAGAAGATTCAAAGTTAACATTAAAAGACTCCCCATCTCGCGTATTTTCACAGGTAATTGATCGTGGTACAATAGATCCTGATGTTTCTGAGAAACCCAACGCAGATCCAACACAGTACCAAGCACAATCTGCTATGAGATATAATGTTTTAATGACACAATTATTAAGTGTGACTGTCCCCTGCAATACTGATCTTCGTGCTGGAGATGTCATAACTTGTCAGTTTCCTAAATTGTCGAGAGAGGATTCTGAAAGATTTGATAGTGATACAAGTGGTAAATACATAATAAAAGAATTGTGTCATCACTTTGATCCTAATCGTTCATTTACATCTATGAAATTAGTTAGAGACGCATTTGGAGACTCATGATAGACGAATCACTCATAAAAAGTAATTTTATAGGAAGAGATAGTTTCCGTTGGTGGATTGGTCAAATCGCACCAATTGAAGCTGAGGGTAAGCAAAATGATGGAGAAGGATGGGGAAATCGTTATAAAGTAAGAATATTAGGGTATCATCCATTTAGTAAAGAAGATTTACCTGATAAAGATTTACCATACGCTTCTGTAATATTACCACCGACTGCAGGAACTGGTGGTGCTAATTTTGCATCCTCAGTTGTATTAAGACCAAGTGATGTAGTATTAGGATTTTTTCTTGATGGTGATAATGCTCAACTACCTGTAATATTAGGTGCATTTGGAAGAACAGATCAGGTATCTAATACTGCAGAATCTATTGGTTTTGCACCATTTACAGGATACACGAAAAATGTAAGACCACCTGAGGGAACTTTAAAAAAAGATGAATCAAACCAACAGAAAAATGGTTCACAAGAGTCTCCAGTATTGAGAAAAGTAGGTCAAAATGAAGATAAAATACAAGCAGCAGCAACTCTTGGTAAAGTCACTGTATCTGCAAATGATTGTGATGATTCTTTTTTAACTGAGGTATCAGCAACGTTAGACAATTTATTTGATGCAGTTGAAAGTGGTACTGACTTTCTTGGTGATGTGGCAGAGGCAACAGCAAAGATTCAAAAATTAACAAATGGTCTGGTATCAAATATGATGGGCAAGTTATATGAAAAAATGGTGCCTGAACTTCAAGGTGGATTAGATTCATTATATAATCAAGTGTTTGGAGTAACCTTAGCTGCGACTCAAAATGCTGGTATTGCAAAAAGAGCAGGTATTGCTGCACAGGAAGCTATGATACCTGGCGTTAAGAATTTAGAAGGTGTGATTGATTGTTTACCAGGCAAAATTGTATCAGGGTTAGGTAAAACAATTCGTGACTTATTAGATGAGGCATTACTATCAGTTGTTAATAATGGTATATGTATTGCAGAACAATTTACTGCGTCACTTTTAGATGGAATAATCAATGATGTTTCTTCCACTTTGGATGATGTTTTAGATGGTCTCACATCCATACTAGGACCAGCGTTTAAAGTTCAAGATATTTTAAGGAGTTCATCTGATTTGTTTAGATCGGTAGCATCATTTATTGATTGTAATCAAAAAAATAATAAATGTCCTGGTAAGGTAAGTGCTCGCAAAGTAGGTGGGAATGCGAAAAAACCATTTAGTGTGAGTGATGCGTTGGACAATGTTTTAGAGAATTTAAATTCGGGTGGTGGAACACCATTTATTAAACCTGATTGTGCAAATGTAGATTTCTGTGGACCTCCTGTTGTCAATATCTTTGGTGGAGATGGATTTGGTGGTGCTGGTAAGGCAATACTTGGTGGAGTTGTGAATAATACTGAAGGATTGTCAGATGTAACTGCTGATTTAAGTCGTTTTGGTAGTGTGATTGGTGTTGAGATTACAGATCCTGGTTTAGGATACTTCACAACTCCACCATTAATTACATTTGAAGATCCCTGTAATCTTGGATATGGTGCTGCTGGTGAGGCAGTTGTTGACTTTAATCCAGATTCACCAACATATGGACAGATTGTCAATGTGAATATTCTTTCATCTGGAGAGAACTATCCAATGTCTCCTAGTGATGATGGTGATGCAATCAACTCAGACAATATACCTGTTGGTGTAATTGACACAAGTATTATTAATGGAGGAAGAGATTATGAAGATGCAGTTGTATCAGATGAAAATACAGAGTATGATGTGATTATACAGAATGGAAGAATCATTGACGCAAAACCTCTAAATAACATCAAGGTTGAAACTCTTCCAGTCATAACTATTACATCAAAAACTGGTACTGGTGCATCACTAAAACCAATTATTGGAAGACTACCTCTTACCCCTCAGGGTGAGGTGGTTCAAGTTATTGATTGTATCAGTCCGAATATTAACAATATCGTTGGATATATTAATGGTAAACCATATACTGGTGCATATCACATTATGCCAAATGGTGTGAAGATGACAGGTGCGTCACATTCTGGAAATGATGCTATAATATATGATACACCACAAGAAAGTTTTAGATCAGCAAGAGCAACAGTCGGAACAGCAATGACAATGACAACAACCACTACAACAACTCCAGTGCAAAGAATAGGTGATACGGGAATGAGTGATACCTCAACAGGATCATCATATACTCCACCACCAAGTAGTCCACCATCAGGAGGAGGTTACTAATGGCAAAAAATCACGAACAAAGAGTAATCCAGAGTTTTGGTCCGAAGTTCAGGATTGATGTAAATAGCACCTTAGTTGGTCAGAAAGGAACCAATGTTTACCTATTGTACGCAGTTACAGATGATAATTCCACACAGTTTCAAGCACTGGATGAGTCAGGTAGGTTTATGTTGCATAATGAGAAAGATATAGAAATCGTTGCAGGACCCAAATTAAAAGGTGACGTTGGAATCGACATCAAAACCTTGAAAGGTAATATTGAGATCACTTGTCAGGGAGACGGAAGTGTATTAATCAAAGGGTCAAATGTAGTAGTTGAAGCAAGAGAAGATATTTCTTTAAAAGCAGGAAGAAATATAAGTCTCAGTGCATCTCAAACAGTTAATTTAAGTGGTAATAAGGTACAGGCAAGTGGTCAATCTGGGAATATTATGAAAGCAATTGGTCACGTTACTGGTGGTGTTGGAAGTTTTGTGCAAAGAGCATTTAGTAAAACACAGGTTGGAGGAGATAAGTTAATCTAATGGCAGAACAGTACATCATTGGTAATAACGCTCAATTCAATGACAGTGTAGAGATACTGAAAGATTTAACTCTCTATGGTGTTGTAGAGAATAGCACTGATTTTGCTGTCAAAATTAAAGGTGATGAAAAACTTCGTATTACGTCAGAAGGTGCTCTCATTGGTGACACAATATCTCATATTGGAGACACAGACACAAAGATTAGATTCCCTGAAAATGATGTGATTTCATTTGAAACTGCAGGTAGTGAAAGACTTCGTATAGCAACACCTTCTGCCAGAGGTATTGTATCATTAATCGCGACAGATGCTCAAGATGTTATTCATATCACCACTGGTAATGTCTCTGGTGACACTTTTTCAAATGTAAGAGGAGATAATCAATCTGGTATAAGAATCAGAGGTGGTGGATCATATGGTGGAGGTATGATTGAATTAGCTGGTGGATTACGTAATACAGATCCTGGTATAATTAAGTTTCACACAGGCACTGATGTCACAGCTAATAATCCTGTGAGAATGAGAATAGATGATGATGCGGTAAAAATACAAAGTAAATTAGCTTGCATATCTAATACAGAAACCAACATAGAGTTTTCTGGTACGAACCAAATTGTTTTTAACGCTGCTAATACTGAAAAAATGCGTTTAATAGGAAATGGAAACTTAGGTATAGGTACAGATGATCCTGGTGCATATAAAGTTGTGATTAGTGCTCATGGTGCAAGTGAAAATGGTGGTGGACTTCTTTTAAGGAGTCGGACTACGAATTTTGCTGCTCCGTATTTAAACATAATGGGAAGAAATGATGATGATAATACCTCGTTTCCTTATGGTGGAGTTATTTATTTAACTGGTCAGAGAACAGATGCTAAAGTTAATGTTAATAAAGTATTAGGAGCCGTTGTATTTGGTGGTAATCATAGTGATGGCAGTGAAAGTAATCAACGATATGCAGCATCAGTAATAGGTTTAGCTGATGGTAGTTTTGATTCTGCAACTGATATGCCAACAGCTTTAGCATTTATGACAGGTGATACTGGAAGACTTAGAAGTGCACTTAACCTTACTGCTGGAACGGAAAGAATGAGAATAACTTCGGATGGTCAAGTCCTTATAAACACAACAAGTTCTATAAATTCACAGGCATATTTAGAAGTTCAAGGCGGAACAAGTCACGGAAATACTAATTACATACAAACTTGGAAGGGAGATACTGATAATATTGCAATAAGAAATCAAGCTCCTGGAGATTATGAATTTACAAATTCTCAACAAGGAAATCAAGTTGCCATATACGATGGCACTGGTGGAGTGAGGTTAGAGTATGCTGATGGTGGTAATTTTATAGGAATGAATAATAATATTGCATTCTCTAATAGAATTGATTCTTTAACTACAAGTGGTGGTTCAAATGTGCGTGTAGCTAGTGGTGGAGAGTTAAGAAAACAATCTTCATCACGTAGATTTAAAGATAATATAAGAGAATATGTTGGAGTTGGAGTCTCAGCGATTAAACAGATGGTTCCAAAATTATGGGAAGATCATAATGGAGATGGAACAAAGTTAGGATTCATCGCTGAAGAAATTCATGATCTTGGACTAACCAACGCTGTGATATATGACCCATATATAGGTGGAAGTGAAATAGGAATAGGTATCACATATGGTGATAGTTATGGAAATGGATCAACTCCCGTTACAAAGACAGGAGAGACACTAGATGATGAAGTTTTGGTTGTTGGAGGATTAGATGAAATGTCACTCATTGCCGAATTAGTTATTGCAGTTAAACAACTAACAGCAAGAATAGAAACGCTAGAATCTGGAGGTTAATTATGAATTACACATGGAAAGTGATAAGATGTTGGAGAAGATCAACAGATGGAATGATTTTTAAAGTTGAATATAAAGTTATTGGAACTAAGGGCGATTTGAAAGTTTCAATGATAGATCAAATCAGATTTAGACAGTCTGACAGTCCAATTGCTTATGCATCTGTGACAGAAGAAAATATTGTTAGTTGGATAAAAGCAAAGTTAGGATCAACTAGAGAGAACAAGATATATGCTCTTTTGGTTAAAGAAATGACTGAAAAAGAAAGTGTGCCCGTATCAAAAGGTGTTCCTTGGGAAAACTGATTTTTTACCTAAACAGCAATTGTCTGCTATTAAATCTAGAGTCGCAGCATTGAAACTTATTGCATAATGAGATTTATCAATTTTTTTAAAAGAAAATATTCTACTATTATTCTTAACTTCTATCCTTCTTTTATTGAACAGTATTGGAAGACAATAAAGAATACTAAATGGAAGTATTTTAAGTGGAAAGGCCTTTCTTTAATGAAAGATCCAATGTCACTTACCATATATCTTCAGATGCTTCAAGATATTAAACCCCAGACTATTATAGAGTTTGGGACAGGTGAAGGGGGATTTGCATTATGGATGAGAGATGTGATGCAATCTTTGGATTTGGCATGTGTTATTCATACTTTTGATATTAAAAATAAGACAAAACTTACTGCTAATATATTCTGGCATAAAGTAGATGCTTCTAATATTAAACAATATATGAGTGAAAATAAGAAGTTGATGGAATCATTACCTCATCCAATCTTGGTTATTGAAGATTGGCATGTTAATCTTCTAGAAACCTTAGAATCTGTAGAACCTCTCATGAAAACAGGAGATTATTTGGTGGTGGAAGATACTATTGATCTTCCTAAATACCAAATATTATCTGAGCATTTACAAAATGATAAGTATGTAGTAGACTCACACTATTGTGATTTTTGGGGGTATAATAATTCTTGGAATATTAATTCTATTTTAAAAGTAAATGATTAATTTAGATATTTTTAGTTGGATAAAAGCAAAGTTAGGATCAACTAGAGAGAACAAGATATATGCTCTTTTGGTATCAAAAGGTGTTCCTTGGGAAAACTGATTTTTTACCTAACTAAATAGAACATAGAGAAATTTAAGAAGATTAGCATACCATGCCACTGAATAAGTTAGATAATTTCATAAAGAACACTGAGGGAAGGATCCTTTATGTGAGTCCGAGTGATCTAGATGCAACAGATAGCATAACAAACTCTGGTAATTCATTAGCGAGACCGTTTAAGACTTTACAGAGAGCACTGATAGAATCTGCAAGATTTTCATATCAAACAGGAGATGGTAATGATTTAATAGAGAGGACAACTATACTCTTAATGCCAGGTGATCATGAAATTGATAACCGACCAGGTTTTTCAATTAAATCTGTAGGAGCAACATATCAATTAGTTGACACAAATGGAACTGTTCAGAGTAATGATACTTTATTTTTGGACTTAAATACCAATTTTGATTTAACAGATCCAAACAATATATTATACAAATTCAACTCAGTAGAGGGTGGGGTTATTGTGCCTCGTGGTACATCAATTGTTGGACTTGATTTAAGAAAGACAAAGATAAGACCCAAGTACGTGCCAAATCCAACTGATCCCAATGTGCTTCCAGCAGCGATTTTTCGTATTACTGGTACTTGTTATCTATGGCAGTTCTCAGTATTTGATGGTAAAGGAGAGGTTTTCACAGATCCGACTGACTCTTCAGGATCTAACAAAGCAAATGCAACATTTTCTCATCATAAGTTAACAATATTTGAATATGCAGATGGTGTTAATGTAACTTCCACTGGTCTAACTGACCTACAAATGTATTATGGTAAATTATCAAATGCTTACAATACATCATCAACTCGTGCTATTGATGTTACAGATAAATTTCCAACAAATCCTCAAGGATTCGAACCAAAGAGACCAGAATTTGAAATTGTCGGAGCATTCGCAGCAGATCCACTTGCAATTGATACAATTCAAGCGGGTGATGGTATTGACTTAAGTAATGTTGTTACAGTTCGCACAAAGAAGGCACATAAGTTAACAACTGATACTCCTATAAAAATTGGTGGTGTAGATCCTCAAGCCTATAATATTTCAACTCTTGTCGCTACTGTGGTAGATAGTAAAACATTTACATATCTTCTACCATCATTTGATGCCAACCTACAGACACCTGGCAACGCTACAAATGGTGAGGTTACCATTGAAACTGATACTGTTTCTGGTGCATCACCTTACGTATTTAACATTTCAATGAGATCTGTCTATGGATTGAATGGAATGAAAGCAGATGGAAACAAGGCAACTGGTTTCCGTTCAATGGTTGTTGCTCAGTTTACTGGTGTTTCACTACAAAAAGATGACCGTGCATTTGTTAAGTACAATGAGACTAATCGTTCTTATGACGGAATATCATTTACTAAGACTGATGGTGGAGAACTTGCGACTAAATCATCATCTACAAATCCAGCAACCATATATCACTTAGATCCAAAGGCGATTTATCGAAAAGGTTGGGAAAACTGCCACATAACAATCACAAATGATGCAATTATGCAGGTTGTGTCAGTGTTTGCTATTGGATATAATAAGCATTTTGCTTCCATAAATGGTGGTGATGCTTCAATTACAAACTCTAACTCAAACTTTGGACAGTTAGCATTAGTTTCTGAAGGATTTAAGAAAGAGGCATTTGAGAAGGATAACAAAGCATTCATTACAAATATAATCACACCAAGAGCGATTACAGCGACAGAGGATAATATTGATTGGGTAACCTTAGATGTAGGTTTAACAACTTCAGTCGGTATTAGCACTCATTTATATTTGTTTGGATTTAACTCAAGGGATGTAAAACCCGCAGGAATTACACAAGGATTTAGAGTTGGTGCGAAGGTAAATGATACATTATCAGTGATCGTAGGGACTGGAAAGACTGCAAACATATTAATGACAGATGGTGTCACAAGTTCAAAAAAAGAATTCACTTCATCTGCTCCAGTCAATGATATATTTACAACAGGTGGACACTCATTGTTAAATGGTGAAAAAATATTAATTCAAAGTGGCAATGGTGACTTACCTGAAAATATTGAGAATAATATTGTTTACTATGCGATTACAAGTGAAGCAAACTCAGTTCGTACTGATTCGGTAACATTATCAAGTTCGCAGATTCAAATTGCAGGTACAGCAGCTGATGCCGCTGTTGGAAGTCCTCTCAGTGTTTATGGTGGTCAAGAAATAAAAATATTGAGTCGTGTATCTGAGAAAAATGTAGGAGATCTAGGACATCCGATACAATTTGACGAGACAAATAGTAATTGGTTTGTCGTTACAGAATCTTCTAACGAAATTTACAATACTCTCAACACACTAGGTGTTGCGGGTATTGGTCAAAGAACTGAACCTACATTTATAAAAAGAATAAATGATGCCAGAAAGATTGATGATAAGATTTATAAATTACGTGTTGTAATACCTAAAGAATTAAGATCCTCCAAAAATGTTGAAAATGGATTTATTTTGCAAGAATCAAGCACCACAGGTGTTGGAACAGATGCAGAATTTACTCAAAAAGATAGAGGTGTATTATTAACTAAGACAAAAGATTATGAGTTTGAACGTAATCCTAGATTTATAAGTAGTTGCACATATTCAGCACCTGATGCAACTATTAGAAGTGCGATTCCTCACAATTTAAAAGTTGGTGATTCAGTAATAATTAAAAATATCACAGATAGCACTAATCCTAACATTGATGTTGTTGGTGCAGGAATTAGTGGATACAATGGAACATTTAATGTTAAATCTATATTGAATGATATGGAGTTTACGTATGAACCTGGTAGAAATCCTGGTTCTTTCGCTACAAACGATTTTAATGTAAAAAATACCACCTATCCAAGATTTGAGAGAAATAATTTACAATCAAATATTTACGCATATCGTAATGAGAGAATATCTGATTACAAAGAGGAAGTTCAAGATGGTATATTCCATATATATCCTCTTAATTCAGGAAATCCGATATCAGAGGAATTTACTGACTCAAAATATGGACAAAATGTAACTGACTTATATCCTCAGTTAGATCGTGATAATCCAAATGATTCTCCGAATGCAACTAAAACTTTTGCAAATAGGTTCCCCCTTGGAGAGGTTACAACAAGTGACTTAAAGAAAAGTGTAACTAGAGAGACCATCGACACATTATTTACAGATGTTGGAATTGGAATCAGTATTGCAAGTGTTGGTTCTTTGACTTCTGGAACAAGAACTATTACATTTACGAGAGAACATGGTATCTCAGGTATCACCACTGGAACAATTACTGCTGGAAGTGGTTATGAAAATGGATCATTTAATAATGTAAAATTATTCAATGACAGTGGGTTATCTTCTTGGAGTGGAGTTACTGCAGATGTTATAGTGAATTCAGGTGAAATCACTCATGCAGATATTGTTTCAAAGGGATCTGGTCTTTCTGCTGGTGATTTATTCTTTGATACTGGGGTGATTGGATCAGGAAGTAATGGAAAATTAGTAGTATCAGCAAATAATCTAACACCATCTACAGATAATTTTGTTCAGGTTGCTGGTATCGGAACAACTGCAGGTGGATATTTCCCTATTGATTCTATTGTTTCAAAAAATGCGATTTCAATCGCACAAACAAGTAGTGATCCAGATGTTGTTCCGTTTCAATATGCTTTTGTTGCTGGACAGAGTGTTGCCATTGGTACCGCAATTATTCCATCATCAATCACAGGAGTTACAACTTTAACTTCATCAAGAGCTCACGGTTTATCTGCCGGAAATCGTATTCAAATTGTAAGTTCCTCAGGTGCGAGTCCATACTTAAATTATGGTGATTATATCGTAAAATCTATCATAGGTGTTGGCACTTTTGCAGTGACGGGTCAGGTAAAGGATCCAATCACAGGAACATTGTTAAACGCGGGTACACCAAATGCAAGAGTGTTGAAGCATAGTTTATCAGCAAACGATGCATCATCAGATTCTTCTGATGAGAACATTAGCATACGTGGTGCACATTTATTTGATGATGAGGTAGCATACATTGAATCATTCACATCACAGTCAGTTATTAAAGTAAGTTTACCAGGCACTCTTACATCTGTGTCAACTAGATTACCTTACGGTTGTTATATTCAAGTTGATGATGAGATTATGAGAGTGAGTCTCCCAACTGTTACAGCGGATAATGAAATTACTGTAATTAGAGGAGCACTCGGAACCAGAGTTGAAAGTCATCCTAACGGATCTTTGATAAGAAAAATAAAACCAATCCCTGTCGAATTCAGAAGACCTTCAGTTCTTAGAGCATCGGGTCATACATTTGAATATCTTGGTTATGGTCCAGGTAATTATTCAACCGCTTTACCACAATTACAAACAGTATCATTAAGTGAGCAAGAGGAATTTTTATCTCAAGCACAAGAAAGATCAGCAGGTGCTGTTGTGTACACAGGAATGAATGATAAGGGTGACTTCTATATTGGAAACCAAAAGAAATCATCTCTCACTGGTGAAGAGACTACATTTGATACTCCGGTTCCAACTGTAACAGGTGAAGACCCATCAAGATTAAGCGTTGTATTTGATGAGGTTACTGTTAAAGAAAGACTCGTAGTTGAAGGTGGTGATTCAAGTCAGATATTATCACAGTTTGATGGTCCTGTAACCTTTAATGAGGAGACAAGAATCAAGAACAAACTTGTTGTTGAAGGCACTCTAAAAATTGAAAATGATGATCCAGCAACAAGTCCAACTGATGCTTCATTTGTATTATTAGGTGGAATTGGTGTAAATAAACAATCTATATTTGCAGATGATGCTAAATTGATGTTTGGAAATGGTCTTGATCTTGAGATTTTCCATTCTTCTTCTTTAGGTGAATCATTTATAAGACAAAGAGATACAGCGGCTGGTGATTTGAGAATTGGTACTCAAGGATCACATAGTCTTAAAATACAATCTGGTAATGGTGGAACTGGTGCACATAATGCTATTGTTTGTAATGCAAATGCTGGTGTTGATATATTATTTGATAATCAAACTAAATTAGCGACAACCATAGATGGTGTGAGTATAACGGGCGATTTAAGTGTTAGTGGAGAAATAACTGCAAACACAATTGTTGGAAACCTCACAGGAAATGTTACTGGTAATTTATCAGGAAGTGTAACTGGTGGAACAGTATCTGCAACATCAGCTTTAGTCTCTGATTTAACGAATGATCGTGTTGTAATTGTGGGAGTTGGGGGTGAACTAGAAGATTCTTCAAATCTAACATTTAATGGATCTACATTAACTGTGGGTGGTGATATTGATGCTGGATCAAACACTGTAACTGCTGGAAGTTTTGTTGGTAATGTAACTGGTAACGCTGGTTCTGCTGACTTGGTTGAAGTTCAATCAAATTCTAATTCTACCTCACGTCATAATGTAGTGTTCACAGGAACTTCATTAGGTAGTTCTAATGGTGATAATACGGATTGTCAACTCAGAGCAGATCAAAGTGGTGGTATTCAATATCGACCAAGCACAGAAGAATTTAGAGTTCAGGGTGACCTCATTGCTTACTATTCATCTGACGAAAGATTAAAGACAAACATCAAAAAAATTGATGATCCACTAGCAAAAGTAATGTCAATAGGTGGATATACATTTGATTGGAATGAGGAGTCAGATAAAGGAGAATCTGCAACTGGTGTTATTGCTCAAGAAATTGAAAAACTTGGTTTACCTGGTATTGTTAATACTAGAAAGAAAACTGGTTACAAGGCAGTTGATTATGATAAATTAGTTCCTCTTCTAATAGAGGCAATAAAGGAACTTAATGGTAAAGTCAATGACTTACAACAACAAATAAATAACTAAAAAAGTATAATGGCAAATTTTTCAAAGTCATTTAATTTCAGAAATGGTGTACAGGTTGATGATGACAAGTTTATTGTTAAACCTATTACTGGTTTGGTGGGTATTTCGAATACATTACCGACTGAAACATTAGATGTAATAGGTAACGTAAAGGCAACTGGTATTAGTAGTGCAGGAAATATTTTTGCAGGTGCAGGTGTTACAGTTGGTACTGGGGTCAGTCAAATTTCGATCGATGGTGGCACAGGAATTATAACTGCTGTATCATTTAGGGGTGATGGTTCACTCCTTACAAATATCGTAGCTATCGCAACTGCTGGATTTGTAGAGAGAGCAGGAACTTTATCAACAACAACATCTGTAGGTATAGGAAGTCTTAATGTGGGCACAGGTGGGTCATTCCCTGACTTCACTTTAGATGTGTTAGGTGATATGAGAGTTACCGGACCTTCAACTTTTGTAGGACTGACAACAGTTTCTGGTGACTTGTTTACAACACAATTTGAGGTCTCAGGAGTCTCTACATTTTCTGGATTAATTGATGCGAATGGTGTAATAGAGGGAATATCTGGTCAGAACAAGATTCCATCTTTATATAATGAATTAAGTGATTTACCGAGTGCAAGTACTTATCACGGTATGTTTGCTCATGTTCACGCTACGGGTAAGGGTTACTATGCTCACGCTGGTAATTGGATAGAATTAGTTAATAAAGATACAAGTGGTAATGTAGCGTTAAGTGGTAACTTAGATGTAGATGGTCATACAGAATTAGATAATTTAAATGTATCTGGTGTTTCAACATTTGTCAGTGATATGAATGTTGCAAACGGTTCAGGTATAATTGAAGATGCTGGTGGTCAATTAAAAATAAGAGCTAATGCATTTAATTTTAAAGATATAAGCAATACTAGGCAAATGTTATTTGTCTCTCAATTAGGTGGGGCAAAATTATACCATAATGGTACCCAACAATTCGAAACTTTAGGGTCTGGTGCTACAGTTTATGGAACTACTCAAACTCAACAATTAAATGTATCTGGTGTTTCTACTTTTGTAGGTGTCACTAATTTTAATAATATTTTAGTTGGTTCTGCAGGGACTGTAGGATTTGCGAAGTCCTTGTCAATGTCTGATGGTGCACAAATTAACCTTGGAGATCAAGATGATTTGGTTATTAAACATACAGGAACTAACAGTGAAATCGTAGGTTTAAGCACAATAAAAATACTTTCAAATAATTTAGTATCTGCAAATATATCAGGTTTAAAAACTTCTATTGATGCAACACCTGGTGGTGTGGTGAATATATTCCATGATGGAGTTGAAAAGTTTAACACATCAGGATCAGGGATATCTGTACTTAACAGTTTGACACTAGCGAGTTTGAATGGTGGTACATCTGGATTGTCAACACATAATGCTGACATAATTTATGGTGAAGAGGGAGGATCAAGTCCTTACTCAACAAGAAGATCTTTTAGTATAAGAAATAATGACTCAGGTAATTTTAATTATTTTATTAATCAAAACAACTTAAAAGATAGTGGAGTAGATCGCACTGGTAACTTTAATTGGATTAAAGGATCTAGTTCTTTAATGACCTTGACAGGAATAGGCGGTAGTTTAGGAATAGGAATTACAGATCCAACAGCAGACCTCCATGTAGTTGGTCCCACTATTTTGGATGGCACTGTGTCTTTACCATCAGGTAGTCTTGTAGCAAACGTGACAGGAAATGTTACTGGAAATGTTGACGGTAATTTGACTGGGAACGTTTTTGCGGGTATTATCACAGCGACAGATTACATTGATGGTAATTTAAATGTATCAACAGGTATTTCTAGAGTACAGGATTTATTGTCACTCAGTGATGTGGGTATTGGTACACTAGTACAAGGTAGACCATTAAACATCAATAGCACTCCTTTAACTCAAGTAATCGTTGAAAGCACTGGTCAAGTTGGTATACAGACAGACGCTTTGCGAACAGGTGTGACTTATTCTGTTGGAATCTTTGGAAATGCTCAAATTCACGGAGCAGTTTCCGTTGGTAACACTGACATTCCATTAGCAGCGATTGATTTTTCAGACGTGGTTAATGTTCCTAACAACAGCGCAGTAGACCGCTCACGAGTCGCTTATATGATTCCTCCTAAAGTGACGACTTCCCAGAGAAGTAATCTTTACAATGGTAAAACTCTCTCAGGTAGTCCAGCTGCGGGTGCATTTATATACAATACCACAGCTAATAGGTTAGAACTTTATAATGGCACAACTTGGGTAGGTGTATCAAGTGCCACTGGCACTGGCATCACTCAACTTGAAGAGGATGGTTCACCCACATTGGGAGGAAATCTTGATATTAATAATAAATTCATCACAGGTACAGGTGGAATTAATTTAACAGGAGTCGTAACTTCTACATCATTAGTTATAAGTGATTACATATACCATTCAGGAGATACGAATACTTTTATTGGATTTGAAAGTAATGACACCATTAGATTTAATACAAATGGATCTGACAAGTTAAAGATAAACAGTTCAGGACATTTAATTCTTCTAGACGACAATGACACATATATCCATCGTCCATCTGCTAATACTCTTACTTTTACAACTGGAGGTTCTGAAAGACTCAGAATCAATTCAAGTGGTATTACTGTAACTGGTACTTGTTCTGGTAATGTTACAGGTAATCTAACGGGAGAAGTAAACGCAGCAAAATTTGATACAAATACTTCGGGTGTCGTTGTTACTGGTGTTGCAACTGCTACATCATTTTCTGGTTCTGGTGCAAGTTTGACAGGATTGACTGGTGCATCTGCTGGAACATATGGTAATGCTACTACGGTACCTCAAATTGTAGTTAATAGTGATGGAAGAATCACAGGAATTACAAATGTATTAATCACAGGTGGCGGTGGCGGTGGTGGCACTGGAACCGGTGTGGTTGTAAAAGATAGCGATTCTCTTGTAGGAGCGGCAGGTACAATAAACTTTGGTACAAATCTCTCTGTTACACCTGTATCTGCAGGTATCGTAACAGTTACTGCATCATTGACAGGTGTAAGCACTACTGGAACTTCTGTTTTCAATCAGATAAATGCATCTGGAATAATTACTGCGTCATCGTTCTCAGGTGATGGTTCGAATTTGACAGGTTTGAATTCAGGTACAGTCTCTTCAGGAACATTTACTGCGAGTGCAGGTTCTCCCTCAACACTAGATACATATGCCTATAATTCATCAGAACTTGTATTTGAGTACACAATATTTGTCAAGAATGGATCCAATTATCAATCTCAAAAATTATTAGTTATGAGAGATGGAACAACGGTAACTTCAACTCAATATGGAATAATGTATAGTAATAGTTTATTAGCACAATTTGATGCAGCTACAAGTGGTAGCAACCTTTTATTACGTGCTACTCCAGAAGCAGGTGTTTCTGGATCAACCACATACAGAATTAAGAGAGAGGTAACTTAATGAGTACGGAAACAGAAAGTGAAAGAGTTGCACGATTAACATCAGAGGGTGAGAGGTTTGTTCCTGAAGGCACAGGACCGAAAGTATATGTTGTAACTTGTAAAAACAAATCAGATTGGGATGAAATTCATAATTATATTATAAACGAGAATGAGATTGATGGTATTCCAAATCGTAAGATAGAGTGCACTGATGATTGCAAATCTTGTGATCGTATGGCATCATATGAAATGTCAGATGAAGAGGCAAATCAATTGAAATTACATTCAAAGGTGGCGGGTGTTAATTTAGATCCAGATTATTATCAAGGTACATTTAAGGGATTTGCAGATGAAGTAACATCAACCAATCGATATGGTACAAATGTTAAAATAGGAAGAGATTTCTCATCTAGTTTCTTTCCAACAACTCCCGATTCATCTCTCTTAAGAAGAACAGGAGCATCAATTTATAGACATCAACAACAAACAGATTTTTGGAGTGGTAGTGCCGATTCTACAATTTTAAATGCAGATCCTCAGTATACTGGTGATGGTACAGATGTTGATGTTATTGTTTGCGATGAATCTGGTTGGTATGGACACATTGAATTTGTAAAAACAGGGACAGGAGAACCAACTAATTTTGTAGGTGAGAACGTATTAAAGAGTGGATTTGCGACATCTGCAACAACAGGATTGTGTGGTGTTTTGGATTGTGTTTTGGATATGCCATATTATCTTGATCCAGACTTCTTTGAGGCAAATACTGGATCTAGATTGACAAAACGTTGGGATGGAACTACTGTTCCAGTTGAATCTGTAGCAAGAGATTGGTGGAATAATAATAGTACAACTTATAGGTCAGCAAAGTATGTAAGTTCTGGAAATGGTGGTAGTGCCACAGGTGATAATGACTTTGGAACAGTCACAATTTCATCGTCATATACACGAGCTAATAGTAATGGGTCTAATACGACACAACATGCAGGAGGTGGATTTCACGCAACTCCTTGTATGGCACAGGCATATGGTAAAACACATGGTTGGGCATTTAATTCAAATAAGTGGCATATGAGTATAATTTGGAGTACAGGTGCGGCGAGTATTGATTCTTGTTTTAAGATATTAAAAATTTTTCATCAGTGTAAACCAAATAGATCTTCAGATAATACAAAAAATCCAACTATCACTTCACATAGTTGGGGCAGAAGAAGGTATTTGACTAATGGGTATTATTATTTTAGAACTACTGGTGATGGCACAGGTGGGGTATCATATTCAAGTAGTTCAAAACCAGCATTTTTAAATAATTTGTATTATGGATCTCGTCATACATCTCATTCTAATCCATCTTATTCACAGAATGTATTAGGTAAATCTTTGGTGGATGCAGGAGTTATTTTTGTTTCAGCTGCAGGTAATGATAATATGAAAATGGTTTTAGATGGACATCCAGATTATAATAATTATGAGGATGGTCTTAGCAATAAAACTCTTGCACAGGCGTTAGCTGGAGATTTTATTGGGAGAACCGATATGACAAATCGTATTGGTTTTCCATCAGATATTGGTTTCGATGATTCAAGTGGAACTGATATTTATAGAACCTTCAATATAGGTGCTCTTGAGTCAAACAAATCTAACAACACTCAGGAACGTAAAGTTAATTATAGTAATATGGGAAATGGTATTGATTGTTATGCCATAGGTGATGATTCTCTTTCTGCTTGTGATGATAATTCGAGTACGAGATATAACAGAAATGACTCAACCTATCGAATTGAAAATTACCAAATTGTAGAAAGTGGTGGTACAATATCAGACGATAGTCAAGATCGTGAATTTGGTGGCACAAGTTCTGCCTGTCCAGTGGCAACTGGATTGATGGCAACAAAATTACAGTTTAATCGTACTTGGACTTGGAGCAATTTGAAAGATTGGTTGACAAATAATGTTACTGATCAATCAGAATCTGCTTTTTATACAGGAACCGAAGCAACAACGGCCACTGATGATAATTGGAATGATGATTATAATTTACAAGGGGCACTCAGAAAAATCATTTGGGATGCTACTACATTGGAACCTGCTTCTGAAAAGAAACTTGAAATTTCTGGTAATCTAGTTATTGATGGTGTTACTATATCTTAAACATAAATATATAAAAACGTTATAAAAATGGCTGATAATAGTTTCGGTATTAAAACAATTAATTTAGTCGGTTCAGGCACACCCAAAGTGGAAAGTTTGGGTAATTTAAATTTAAATGCAGTGAATGTTGCGATCAGCACAAATGCAACTGTTGGTGGAACACTCAATGTAACTGGTATATCTACTTTTACTAACGTGTCAATAGGAGAAACTATAACTGCAACATCGTATAGTGGTGGAGGAGACGGAAGTCTAGTGGCAGCAAAATGGACTTTAGGTGCAAATGGTACTGATCACTATACATTCACAGGACCCGGCGGATTAAGTGCTGCGGATGATCCAACCATTTATCTTGCAAGAGGACAAACATATGAGTTTGTGAATAACTCTGGTGGATCTCACCCATTCCAGATTCGGGTATCAGACGGAGGATCAGCTTATAACACAGGTGTAACTAATAATGGAGCATCGAGTGGAACAATTAAATTTGAAGTTCCATTTGCTGCACCAAACACTTTAGTATATCAATGTACTTCTCATAGCAGTATGTTAGGAAACATTGTAATTTACCCATCTATCTAAGAACATGGTAATAAAAAATGCTACAACAGGTGGTAATGAAAATCCACTATCATATACTGAGATTGCAGCAGAATTTGGAAACCCAACAGGTAACAAACTCGGTAATTATAGAGTTTCTCAGAGTTTTGGTGCATTGAGTGGATTACCATTGGATACAGGAATCCCTCAAGGAAACAGTCCTATAAAATTTAGTCAATTTTATGGTAAACGTGCAAATATTGTTGTAGATTTATATTCTGGATCTCATAATAATAACTATAATTATGATGTTTATAATGATGCTTATGCAGCTAATAAGTATCAAGTGGTAGGAAATACAGATAGAAATTCAATAAGTAAATCTCAATGGCAGGGTGGTAAAAAGGTAATAATTCATATTAATAAACAATTTAGATCCTCTGGTGCAAACTCTGTGAATCACTGCGCAGTGAAGATGGGTAACACAAACAATAATAATTCTCAATCTGGTTGGCGGTCAACTACTACATTTGCTATAGATGTTGGGTCTAGTGGTAGGATTTATGGTAGAGGTGGAAATGGTGGAAGAGGAGCAAACTCAAATAATAATACTGCTCGAGCTGGAGAAGAGGGCACAAGTGCATTAAAATTAATATCAGGTGTTCAAGATGAGATAAGTGGTGAATCTCGTATTATCGCTGGTGGCGGCGGCGGTGGCGGCGGTGGCGGTGCCGAACAGGATGATAGTTTTATGTGGGCTGGTGATTATAACGCTGCTGGCGGAGGCGGCGGTGGAGGAGGTCAGGGTTATCCTGGCGGTAATGGTGGTGCTGGAGGAAGTCCAGGTAATCGTGGTGGTAATGCAGGGACTCCAAACGCGAGGGGGAATGGTGGTAATGGATATGAGGATTCTGAATCACAAGGTGGTAATGGTGGTAATGGTGGCGATGCTGGTGAAGCAGGTAATGGAGGTGGTGCTGGAAATACAGGACCGACCAAAAATAATAATAAACCTGGTGGAGCAGCAGGAAGTAAATACAAATATTATTAAACAAATCCGTGCCAACCAGTAACAATGTATTTTGTGTGAGTCTCACTTATTTGACCCATATGAACATGAGTCCAATATGATGGCCACAATACTAATCTTCCTTTGATAGCTTTGATTCCGATTTCAAGTGTAGGAAATAATGTTCCACCATTTGGGACATCGTTTAAATAATACATCCATACCAATACACGGTGTGAACTTTCTTTATCACAATTTTCACAATGAGGTTTGAAAAATCCTTCATTTGGTTCGTACTTTTGCACATTGAAATAAGGCACACAAGTCCATTCATTTAAATGCTCATTTAAATCAGGATACTCTACGAGATATTTGTTTACGTGTTTTTCAAGTGATTTTGATATAATTTCTGATGTAGTAGATATTTTATTAATGTCATAGGTAATATCAGTTGATTTTTTAACGTATTCTTTAATTTCACTTTGCCCACTCTTTCCTTTTTCTTGATATTCTGGGTAATGTTCAAATTCATCTATTATTTTATCACACTCTTCGTTTGTAAGTGCATTTTCATAAATCGATATGAAATTCATTTTTATTTGCAACCAAAGAATGAAGTAATTGCATATCTTCCCCACCCATCATAGTAATCAGAATCTTCAATAGTTACTTTTCTTACTCCGTGTTCGACCCAGCCAGGAAAAATGACCATAGAGTTATTGTCGCAGGGAATTTTAAGATCGTATTTTGGAAAAATTAAATCTCCACCTGTGAATTTTTTGGGTTCTTTGTAGAAGTATGAAAATGCGAGAAACTGTGTCGAACTATCTGTATGTGGATCGTAGTATTCATTGTTATGATAATATCTAACTTTGGTAACATCATGATTTGATTTGGTTGCGATACTACAACATCCATGCAATTCAGAAAATTTATCTAGTACACCACAATCAAATAGTTTACGATTAAGTGTAAGTATATTTGATATATTTCTAAAATTTTTACCATCGTCTTTACTACTATGATCTAAGTATATATCATCTAATAGTAATGCTTTTGCATTTGTCTTGCCGACAACACCACCATAATTTTCTGCATCCAAGAGTTTATTTGGTGCGGTATAAAATAACAATTCTTGCCATATCAAAGCAAGTTCAAATTCATTGTAAAAATTCTTGACAACCATCAATGGAAATGGTTCTACAAATAATTCTGCGTGTAAAGTTTCATTCATATTATTGAATCCAAGCCCAACTGGTTACGAGATATTTATCGCCATCTATTGGTGGATTTCCTCTATGTACGTGAGTATATTGGCAGGGGAAAATTAGAACATCACCTGCTGATGCCTTCTCTCTTTTATTTTGATATAAAAATTCTGTCTCACCACCATCAAAGTCATCATTGAGGTAGATTTGTATGACAAATGTTCTACGAGAATTTTCAACATCACCATTCTCATAGTGCCAAGCATGAAAACCAGCACCACATTTAATTTTTTTAATTTTACAATCGTGTATAGAGAATTTTCTTCTTCCTAAAACTGGAAATTGCTCAAGATAATCATCAATACAAGGTTGAATTTTAGGAAAAATTTTATTAGAGATTATCGAAGCGGTGGGTAAAGTGATGCCATCATCAACAAAAATATTTGCAGCGTCTTGATCTTGAAATATTCGATTATTAGTGGGTTGAGGAAAAAGCATTGCATTTTCATCTAAAAAATCAATTCGTTCTATAACATCACGACATTCATCTCTTGAAAAAACTTTTTCATATCTTATAATAAAATCAGTAATTCTATTATTATCTGTCATAACTAAATATCAATACTTAAATTATAATGTATATATGGGTATTTGTCAAAGATTTATTTTAATGGTATCATATAATAAAGGATAATTAAATGTTTAAGATTGCAATAATTGGTGCGGGAAATGCAGGTTGTATAACTGCTCTTCATTTCTACAAATATTTGTCAGAGGATAATATATGTAACAGTTTTGAAATATCCATATATCATAGTCCAGATGAACATCCGATTGAAAAAGTTGGTCAAGGAACAACACTACCTATTTTAAATTTAATTGGTTCAACATTAGGAATGAATTGGTATGAAAACAAGATTGGAGCAACATTTAAATCTGGAATACTCTACGAGAATTGGGGAAAGAAGAACGACAAGATTTTTCATCCCTTTCAAATGCCAGACATGGCAATGCACTTTGTACCTAAAAAATTGTCTAAGAGGGTGCTAGAATCTAATTTGTTTACAGTGTACGAGAAAACTATAACTGACCCTGAAAAAGAAATTGATGCTGATATTATATTTGATTGTCGAGGAAGACATAATCGAGACAAAAGTAACTATGAATCACTGGTCAATCCTTTGAATAGTGTTCTCCTATCTAAAAAGAGAGGGCAAGATACAGATTTAATTTACACAAAGGCAGTTGCGACACCAAATGGGTGGACATTTGTAATTCCAAATCAAGATAGTGTATCATATGGATACTTATTCAATGACACGATAACAGATAGAGAGGATGCAATCATAGATTTTGTTAAAAGATTTGAAATTGAAGAGATAAATGATGAACTAAAGTTTGAAAATTATAGAGCGAAAAACTTTTATGTTGGCGAGAGAACTATCTTGCAGGGAAATATGTATGGATTTATTGAACCTATGGAAGCAACAGCAGTTGCATTTTATCAGTACATTTGTAGGCAATCGTGGGATGCAATATTCAAGATACAAACAGTTGACTATTGTAATGAAAAAATTAAAACAAATATGAAACAACTTGAAAATATCATATTGTGGCATTATCAATATGGTTCAAAGTATGACACACCATTCTGGAAGTATGCTAAGTCTCTTCCATTTAATCCCGATCAAGAGTTTTATGATATGGTTTATGATAGAGAGACTAAGTTAAAAGAGTATGGGCAGTGGATGAAATGTAATTTTAAATATTGGAAAGATGGTGTAGAAATTTGATTAAATATACATACCTTTGTATGGTTTGTTCGGGAGATACTATAAATTTTTTGAAGGGATGGTGCAGAGGTCATAAACAGACGTAGAATTATACGATTCTTACTTCTCTCACTTTGAGACAAATTGTCTCGTGTTAACGTGTGTCAGTTGACGTAGTGACACACACAGTTGTGCGGTGTGTTTTTTTGTGCTATAATAATCGTATCTACAGAAATCTAATGACACCCGAAGAAAAGTATCGTGACCTTTATGAACAAATGTATGATCTATGTAAGGAACAGGGGTGGGGAGACCCATTCTCTTATGCAAGATCAAGAGAAATTTATATGGCAGGATTACTAGGTCATCGAGTTGCTGATGATTATGCAGGGGAAGATGCTACAGATGAAGATGGTGGTTGCGAATACAAGTCCACCATAGGTAAGAGTGTCAATGGAACTTATAATGGTATAAGTGTTCAAGATACTTGGGAAGAACAAAAGAGATATATTGTAGAAGATAAGATAGGTAAGTAT
>VTLG01009452.1_pt1 | contig 32910 bp, 43 predicted proteins | sample 4694571 | NCBI WGS metagenome assembly VTLG01 (sample SAMN12604809, study PRJNA352737) | marine metagenome | biome: ENVO:00000447; feature: ENVO:00000209|ENVO:00000569|ENVO:01000036; material: ENVO:00002151; isolation source: viral sequences binned using virsorter ...
TAGAAATTGCAACTGCAAATCTATCTAATGTGTATGTTGCTCCTGATGTAAGACCTGAAAAACTCGTATTGCGTTGGCTCACTTCCATCGCACCATTAATTACAACATTGCGAAATGAAAGTGCCTGTTGAGTTGATACTGAAGCCCAGGAATTATCACCCCTTAAGTAAGTACTTGAGCTTGCTGTTCCTGATGCTGATAGGTCGGCAATATCAACCGTGTCGTCAGGAAGTTCTACCGCTCCAGTGAGCGTTGTTGTTCCGTCAACAGTCAGGTTCCCCTCGACAGTGGCATTCTGGGAGTTATCCAGAGTGATGTTGTCTGCTGATCCAGCGGTATGCCGGAGGGTGTTTACATCAAGTCTGCTCATTTATAAGCCCTCATCAGATCTCAGTATATCCCGCCATTTATTCTTCACATCTGTTGTCCATACTGCATTGCAAACCCCTTGAATCTCCGCTGATTCACCTGACAAATCAGTGTCTACTAAACCATCTTTATCCGCATTTAAAACACCTGGGTTTAGCGTCCTTCGATGGAACGTTCTAGTCAATTCGACTCCATCTTCTTTGATAATTGTGGCAGTGCGAATATGCACTATTTTTGTATCACCGACAGTATCGATGCGATCATCTAGAACTTCTTTTGTTAGTGCCATTGTTTAAACGGATGCAGTCCGATAGTAAATTGCCCCAACGCTTAAAGCGTTGTTAATCAGGCTACCCGCCTGACTTGGGTTGTTTTGGGCGCCATCAGATAATTCTCTTGACTGTGCTTTTAGGTAATCAGTGCCTCCTGTATTCCTCCAATAACCCCATTTATCATCTGCGGCCAATGTCGTCCCCACTTTCATCCAGCCAGCAGTGGCTACTCCTTCACCTCCATCATTTGCCGCTGACGCTGAAAATGGCAATCCCTTCATTAATAATGTTCCACTACCATCACTATTAACTGTTTGACCGTAAATAAAAAACCATGCTGTAACTAATCGCCCAACTTTTACATACCAGCCTCCAGTTTGTGAATGATAACCAGAGAGAGTTGGATCACCACTGCTCCCTCCAAAAGCAGGAGTCCAAGTACCCTCTTCATAATCGTCTAAAACTGAACTGGCTGATCCACCAGCAGACCCGCTAGCAGCACTAAAGTCAATACCGTGACCAGATGTTCCTATTACTAGGTTACCGTCATCTATTTTTAGATTTTTAGAATTACTTACTTTTACTTCACCATCTGGTTTAAGGATGATATGACCACTATTAGTAGCATCAATCTCAAGACTTCCGTTATTAGCATGTTTTATATAACTATTAGAATTGTCATGATACATTTCTAAATCGTTATCGGTGCCCCAACGTGTTTTAACACTATCGTTGAAATCAACTCCTGTACCATCACCTACTGAAGAAACAGTTGCAAAGGATAAATTTTTACTGCCATCTGTTTTTAAATATTGGCCTGCACTTCCATCAGCTTGAGGGAGAACAAAGTCAACATCAGCGTTACCCGTTGTGCTTGCGGGGCCTTTCAGTGATACCGAGCCACCGGATCCACCTGTCGTGTTTAACTTGATTTCACTCATGGTTTTGGATTATCAGATTTGACCTGAGCAATGGCCTCTTTCCACTTGGTAGTGCCATTCACCTGATCCCAGTATTGGAGATCAAGCTGTTCTTGTATTGAAGGATAGCCATTAAGACGTTTTCTTATATAACCATCCTTTTTGACAAGCTCTCCATCAAGATTCTGTTCAGCGATTTTTGCGTCAATCTCCGACTGACTTGGTTGTGTTTGAGAAGAGTCATTCCAAAGGATAACGTTATCTTTAACACTAAAATCAGCCCCTGGCCTTAATGCCACCAACGCTTCAGTTGTTTTAACTGTTGGATCTATGCTCATGGTTCATACTCCATTACAGTGAATCCTATACGGGCTCTGATTCCGCTTTGGTTATAAGTAACTCCACCATTTATATATTTAGTAGCACTGCCATTGCCGCCAGCTCTAAGTTGAATATCTCTAGCATTTGTATTACCGGAATCTCCAACATGATTAATGACGTTCCAACCTACGCCCCAAGTGTTATTCCATAAGGCATCGTCCGGAGAGTTCTCGTTACCACCTACATGAGTAGTTCCATTCCAGACTGAAGTCCAATAATGATCACCTTGGTTAGCATTCCATTCGTGAACACAAACGGTACTTGATTGCAAAAGCAATTTACTTGAAGAGCTAACAGGCGTGAAACTAATATTTATTAATTGAACTCCAGCAGTAATACTATTACTATTCCCGTTATTTGTAGTTGAAGTTACTCCATCATGAGTCCCATATTTTATTTGAAGGACTTTTCCACTTGCAGGCAATGCTGTCCAAGCATTATCTCCTCTTAGATAGTTACTAGAACCTGCTGTTCCGGTTGTAGATAATTCAGCTATTCCGATAGCATCATCTGCCACCTTTACATTTGTTACTGCGTTCGTTGCTAAGGCATCAGCGTCAATTGACCCATCAGGTACTCCGCCTACGGCTAAATCAGGCAGGGACGTTATCCCCGCAATCGTATTAGCAGATCCATCAATTGAAATTGCCATGACTAGATTTTAGCCTCCATTAAACGATAGTCCACACGGAACCAGAGGGAACAGTTACTGTTGCAGAAACGCTCACCGGCCCTGCACTGACTGCATTGTAGTTAGTCGTTATTGTGTGGTTTGTCGCAATTGTTTTGGCTGTTTCAACAATACCGTTCGAGACTGTGGCGACTCCCGTAATTGTTGCTCCTGTACTTGTTACTTCGACCTTTGTTGAACCACCTGTTTGAAGTTTGATATTGCCTGTCCCGGCATCATTAATAATTGAATCACTAGCGTTATGGAAAATTTCAAGGTCATTACCCGTTCCCCATCTAGCTTTTACGGTGTCATTGAAGTCAACACCTGACGCTCCACCAACTCCTGCTGGGACTGATTGCCAAGAACAAGAACCATCACCGTCCTCTCTTAAATATTTACTTCCACCACTCTCACCAGTTGAAAGAATTGCAGTACCTTCTGGTGTTGACGTAACTGTCTCCCAGCTTGGATTGGCACTGTTTCCATTTGATCTAAGGAACTTGCCGTTATCAGCAGCAAGTCTTGCGGGAACTCCAGAACCTCCGTAATAGAGGATGTCACCTTGAGTTGCGTGGGCTAACTGGGCAAGATTGACCGTGTTATCACTAGGTGTCCCAATGTCAACGGCCTCACCATTTAGCACAATGAATATGTCAGCACCTGACCCTGGAGCGGCACAGAATTTAATCCTTCCTGTTGTTCCTGTATCAACTACAAATCCATCTAAGCCTGAAGTGCTTGTGCCCGCATTAGGCTGCTGAATAACTCCATTTACACTAACTAAAAGTTGTTGAGCTGAAACGATTGCCTGTGCTGTTGTTGTTCCAGACTGCACCAAAGTAAAGTCTGTATCTGTTAATGTGGCTGATCCATTATTAGCGGCATTTCTTAAAGTTAAAATCTTGTGGTTGGCTGTACCGCCGCTGATTGTGAGGGTTTTAGTAGCACCTGTTCCGCTTGCTGTTACACCTGCGCCAACAAAGTTAAGCGTCGTCGCTGCTGTTGATAATGAACTGCCTTCATCCTGAACTGTTATTTCTCCGCCACTTGCAGCAATAGTGATGTTGTCAGCATCAGTATGGGTAAGCGTAATATTGCTACCAGCTACAAATTTGACGTCATCATTTCCACTGCCAGAGCCACCAGCAGTTAAACGTAAAATAATGTCGTTACTGGAATCAACAAAGGCTTGTGTATAAGTTGTATTGGTATCAGTTGAACTAACTTGAGTTATATTTCCAGCGTCATTTTTAGTCCATATAGTTGCATTATCCGTCCTGATCCCTAACTCACCAATGGCAAGATCAGACGAACCGGGATTACTCCCACTTCCCCGTTTTAGTTTGACTGTGTTAGCCATTGGAACGACCTCCTAGTTGTCAGTTATTACCAAGTCCCTCCATCAATATCGAAGCCGGATACAGCTCCATTTTCTAGGAAAGTAACGAGGTCAGAAAGCGCAACTTGAACCATCGTCCCATTGTCATTAACAACAAGGCGATCTGTCGTTGCAAGGGTCGTTGAAGTGGCAGCAGTTCCACCATCAACGATGTTTAATTCAGCGACGGTTGAAGTAATTCCGTCGAGTGCGTTTAGTTCGGCTGCTGTAGCAGTGACGCCATCGAGGATATTTAGTTCAGCAGTCGTGGATGTAACTCCATCCAGAATATTTAACTCAGCAGTGGTGGATGTAACTCCATCCATAATGTTGACTTCTGCTGCTGTTGCAGTAAGTCCTAAATTGACCAACGCTGCGGCGGCTGTTGAAGCTCCAGTACCTCCGTGAGCCACGGCGACATCAGTTGCAGCCCAAACACCCGAGGAAATAGTGCCAAGAGTTGTAAGGCTCGAAGTGACAACAGTTGAACCAAGAACAGTCTTGGCTAATACGTCTGCGCCATCAATAATGAACTTCTTAGTTGAACCAGTGAGAGCTATATGCTCTGAAGAAGTCCACGCATCGCTGCTGTTAACCCAGTTAAAGGTCTTGTCAGTTGCGCCTTTTAGTGTGAGTCCACCTCCATCGGCTGTTGAATCAGTTGGAGTGCCAACCTTTCCTAGCTCAATGTTTTTATCCTCGACGTCAAGAGTCGAGCTGGAAATGGTGGTCGTGGTTCCATTTACAGTCAGGTTCCCAGTTACTACTAGGTTCTGAGCACAAGTGAACGTCTGAACAGTTGCACCGCTCAGGTCAATCGTTCCTGTATATGTTTTATTTCCTGAAACAGTTTGGTTGGTTGAAAGGGTGTTGTAGTACCCATCTCCGCCAATAGCTTCGATACTTGTGGCCGAACCACCAGCACCACCAGTGCCAGTCCCGTAATACAGGACATTCGAGCCTTCCGCGTAGGCAAGCTCTGCATTCTCAAGAGTCGACGGGGCTGACGACCCTGTTGAGCGTTTGATCCGAAGGGTGTTAGCCATTGTTAGAAGTTACCTCCATCGACTAAGGACAGAATAGTTTGCAAATTATCTGCCTTATATTCTCCGGCAGAACTGGAGTAGTAGATAACTGACCCATCTACTTTAGCTGAATCATTCATCGACAAATTAGAGGATGAAAAAGTAGGCCCTTGTGGGCCTTGAGTCGCAACAGTGACAACGGAACTGCCTCCATCAACGGTGACAGTGTTTTTATTCGTTGTGATATTTACCGTGGTCATGCGGTGTAACCCTCATCAACAAATACTGTTCCTTCCAAGTAATACTCTTTCAAGCCTGCTTGGTTGGTCAGCATTACGTCGTACTTTAGTTCTTCCATAGGAAGTGCCGCAGTTTGTACATCAGTTAATGCAATAGTTACAGACCCGGTAGACCTATTGGTATAGGTAACAGCCCAGTCGGCATGCTTTGTCCCTCTGGATTCATCCCAAAGCTGTGCCGCGACTGTCCAACCAGTAAGGTTGATAGCAGCGTCACTGTTGTCTTTGAAGACAATTGGCATCTCATAGTCAGCCCTACGCTGCACCGTTATGTCATGAGTGGCCGGTTGAACAGACATCGACCTCCTGTTATTAGTTATAACTAACTATACCGAGGAATACTCTCGCAAGGCTTCAGCTTTTGTGAGGATATGGCACAACATATGAGTGCATTGATTATGGAGCAATTTTTTTAGACGGTGCCGACCATCAATTAACCGATAAAAATCACCAAAATCAACAACTAAAGCAGGTAATCGAGGGTCCGCTGTCTCGTAACGCGGATGCCAATCCTCGATTTGATCAAGGTTTGTTTTGTAAATCAGATCAGTTATCTTCAGCCATTCAGCTTGCCGCCTTTCCGTTTCGACGTATTGATATAAGCGAAAACAATTGATCCTCCCATGAGTGATTGTTTCAAAGGGAAACCTGTCATTAATTATGTGGTTCATTGGCCGAAAGTAACTTAAATCCAAAGCTATATCGATCACACTCACTGCCAACACAATGCCAGAAGAAAGGTCTTTTATCGGTAGCCTCAAACTCCCTAACGTTCAGCCCTCTATTGTCGTAATCAGTAACCATTGAATCCTTTTTGTAATACCTGAAAAATGACTTTTGATCCTCAAGGGCATACACAAGGTAAACACGCTTTTGAGGCTCATTTGAATTTGTATGCCACCCCATATAGCCCGTTTTAGGATAATAAAAATGGCCACTAGAATAAACTCTGTAATTAGGGTATATAGACTTGACAACATGAAGCAATGAGTCTGAATATTGCCAGTCAAACTTCATTAAATTATTTTGGCTGCTGACGTTTACATCTCGCCACCAAAGATCTTTTAATGCCTCCATAGAGATGGCGTCTTTCCACTCTGGGTAATTCTTTATCTCCTCCCTTCGTAAATCAAATTTAATTTTCTCTATCCTCTCCTCGATCAAGCTTTCCATCTCACGCCTGATAGTTTCAGGGAGAATCGTTTTCACTATTATTTAAAATCTTGATTTGTATTTAGCAATATAATCTACAAGTAAAACATCTGGCACAAAGTTCTTAAAATCATCTCCCTTTGTATATTTTGCAGTATCAATATTGTTGATACAATCTCTAATTAAAACCTTATCAGCTTCTATTTCGTTGACTAGTGTTGTATCGTTTTTGACCAATGCTCTTTGCTGCATGGCATCTAGAGAATGGAAAGATCTCTTCCTGAACTCTCTTAGATCATTTTTTATAGCCGTCATGATCGCAGGGAAATCGACAACAACTTTCGTTGGATTTGTATAGTCATCAAATGAGCAATACTCTACATATGAATATTTGGCCTGATCATCCAAGCTCAAAGATGTTGAAAAATCAGGAAACTCTAAGTATTTAGAATCTGAAGGAATAATATCCTTAGTAGAAGTCGAAGCGAGTTTCTGAGTTTCTAATGGAAAGTTATAAAAGAAAATAGACATGATCAGAACATGATTAGAGCAATGTAGTCAGGATCATTGGCTGACCTGTTAAAAGCAACTTCATTCCATTCGTCGTCTCCTCCGTCTCTATATCTTGCCGCCCCATCAAATTTTCTAGATCGTAAATAGAAAGCACCATTACTTCTGCTATGCAACCAAACGTTCCATTCTTGTGTTTGATGGTCATTCATTGTGCTGGCGGATGCCGTAGAAGTCCATCTACCATCAGAGATGTTTGTTATAACCACCCCATAACTTGTATTGCCTGTTTGAACACCTGAATCGATGTTGATCGTATATTCTCCCGTCCCTGTTTTGCTTAGTGTTAAATTCTCATTCCTCAAAGTAGAACCACCACCGGTAAAAGCGATATAACCTTTTATCTGTGAACCAAGTCCTGTATTTACATCACCCCAGGAGAGGTTGCCTGAACCATCTGACTTAAGGCAATAACCACTAGTTCCTGCGTCAGCAGCAGGCCAAACATAACTGACATTGGCGGTTGTTGTTCCCGCAGCTTTAAAGCCTACATAATTACTATTATCTGAGTCGTTTAATCGCAGCTCTTTTTGATCAGGAATAATTAATCCAGTACTACTAATCTCAGCTCTTTTCGTTCCACCAGTTGTAATCCCTACCGTATCAGCAGCGGAAAAATAAAGACCTGTATTCTCGTCTCCTGCATTTGTAACTGAAGGTGCACCTGCTGTTCCGTCGGGGACTCTTAAAGGAACTTTTGGGGTGCTATAAGTCGAAGTAAATTCATGAACTTCTGTACCACCTGCTTGGATATTTAACTCATTAGCGGCTGCAAAATAAATACCCGTGTCTTGGTCATCACTTCGCCTAATCGATAAGTTCGATGTGGAGCCAGCACCGAAACCAGCCGACCCAGTAAAAACAGGTGCGGCGGCTGTTGCTAATCCAAGGTTTGTTGAAATCGTTCCAAGAGTTATCCAGCTACTTCCTTGCTTAACTTTAAGTTCGTCAGGGTTAGTGGAAGTATCAATCCACATCTGCCCTTCAACGCTAGCCGGTGGCGCACTTGAACCTGAGCTAGTGCTATATAAATCACTTAGGTTCTCATTTACGTCCGCCCTGAAATTTGCGCCCGTATCGTTCGGGATCGGATAATTAGCTGATGCGACTTGTGCCATTAGTTAGCCCTTTCCATAACCGGTTGCCATCCACTGGAAAGCTCGTGCTTGACGTGCTCCTGCTGCATTGTAAATGGATACAGAAAATCCGGTAGCTGACGTTGACGCAAGTGTGTAATAATCCCCGCTGGTTGTAGCACTAAAGCTAATACCTACAGCAGGCGTTGCCATAAATTTATTACCGAATGTCTGAGCTACATCCGCACTAGTGGAAGAAGTTGCGCTTCCTCTAATAGTTCTTAAATCAGTTTTTGTTTCTACTTTGAGTTGTTGGACGGCTATTTGCTCAAGCTTTCCACCAGTAACAAATTCAGCTTTTAGTTCATATTTACGAGCTGAAATCTCTGCATTGTGGAATAAACGCCATGAAGTCCAATCAGAAGACTGAGGATTTGCTACCTGAGTTGTTCGCACGTAAAGTTTGACATCACAAGTATCAGGGGTATCCCCATCAACGCTTGGCAAGGCATCCCAACCAGTCGTACCCGCAGCAGCAGTAGCGCTGTAATCAGCTCCGAGCGTGTCAACAAACGGGTTATAAGGGAAATAGCTTCTTACTTTTAAAGTGCTTTCAAGCCTGACTGAATAAACATCCCCTAAGTCAATTGGGTTGTTTTGAAAAAGATAAGTTCCCGTTGTATGGAATGTCGCATTACCTCCAGAAGTTCCACCATCAACATTCATCCTCAATTCATTCGTCGGACTATCAACTAAAAGATTCGTTTTAGTGCCCGGATAACTATTGTGTTCCTGTTGTGTATTGACAGTTTCTAACTCATATAAATCAGGCTTTGTAAATTCAACCAATGTAGGGGTGACGCTAGTCCTTCCACCCGAGTCAACAAATTTAGCTAAATAAGTACCGCCCTTTAAATCGCAATAAGCCTCTTTTGCTGACCCAGGCAGGTCAGCATGAATACTTGTCGAAGTTGCCCAGGTGACATTATTTGTGTCAGGAGAATGTCTGACCCGAACCCATCCACCAACAATCACATCTAAATCTGCGCATTGATCCCAGAACAAACGAGCCATCCCATTTGTGGGGATCATCATTAGATTCTGAACATTTTCTGGAGCAGCAGTTTTACCTGCAATAGATCTATTTGCAGTAACAATCGTGCTGCCCTTATTTAAATAGTTATAAGCCTGTATCTGTACATATAAATTTCCTTCCCTAATTCCACGAATCGTCACCGAAGGCGAACCCGTTTGAATTAAGACCCAATTGTCATCATCTTGCTTGTATTGCACACGATATTCTGTAACCCGCTTCCTGTTGTGATTCCAGCCAATATCAACGCCAACAAAAACACCCTGACCCTGTGAGTATAAAAATTCAGTAATTACTACGTCTGAAACTGGATCAGGTTCCGCAGTTAAATTACTAATATCTCTCATTACTATCGGCTCGCCTGCATCAACATTTGCAAAAAGACTTTCGTTATATTCCAACCCTGTACAACTAAACGTTCCATCCCCTGCTTCTACAACTGAAAGAATTCTATATTTCTGGGATTGAACATCACTCGTTGTAATCAACCATAAAGCCTGTGCGTTCGGGGCTTCACTAAACGAGCCAATAACACTAACGACACGACCATTTATTCCACTAATAGTTTTCTGCTCTACTAATCCCGTAGGCATCATCACCGAGATTTTCGGGGATTTTCCAAGATCGACAGAAAGATCATCTGTGCTATCAATTGTTATCGCAGTCGTAGTAGCAGAAGAAATCCGGCCAGACCTCCGAGACCCTGCACGAGTTGGGTCTGCAATATCAACAACGATCCCAGGGCGAAGGACTAAACCACTATCTATTGAGACTCCAAACGAAACTGTCTGAGTTAAGATCTGTTCACTTTTTAAAAGCCACATTCCTAATCTGTGAGCTTGCCCTTGTGAGTAACAACCAAGGGCTTTAACTTCTTTATTTAAAATGCCATATTTGCTTATCGCGTCAGCATCTTCTACATACTGGAATTGAACTTCTCCTTGATTGTCATACGTTTGAAAAGCAACAGTGCAAGTTGTATGGCGGGCCTTTTGTGAAGTCCCCGAATATTCAAACATTCCATCAACAACATTTGCCGGGCCGATGAGATATTGAGAGTCTTCTGGTTTGTCTTGACGTAAAACAACACTACCCGCACCGTAATAAGAAATCCCTCTAAAGAGAGAACACATTTGCTTTATAACGTCATATACTTCAGCGCGATCATTTATATATAAGTTGCAAAGAAATCTAGGCTCTTGTGACCCTTTCCCGTCAGCGACTAGCTCATTACAATATTGAGAAATGCTATAAAAATCCCACTTGTCAAGGGTGCTTTCTGGAATCGACGGGCCATACCTAGTTGAAATTAACAAATCATATAAACACCACGCCGGATCAGCGCACCATTCCGCAGCTTTCCATGAACCATCCCACACTCCAGAGTAAGTAACTCTCCCTTTGTGGGTTGTAGTGTCTACCGTTGCATTTGATGGCAGTTTTACTTTGATTCCACGAATCAAGTATTTACGTCTAGGGATCGAATTAAAAGACCTTGCGTCAAAACGAAGCCAAGTTAAAGCGCTATTTGGATAACGTAATTTCTCATCAATAATTTCTGTATAACTTGACCACCATGTTTGATTCTCACGTCTTGTCAAAGTCTCATCCTCTGAGACCCTTTCTACTTTTATATCTACCGGGAACGCTCCAGAAACGGGAAGGACATAATCACGGAAATATGCATTACTAGCCTTTCCTGAAATCTTGTCTGTTTTAACAGTGGTATAACCACCACCGTTGTATTGCATTGAGATTTTGATTTCTACTGAATGGCCAACAATATCTCCGTCGTCTTCAATAACCCTTAAAGAAGGAATCTTGATAGTGACCCTTACCCTGTCAACATCTGTATTGGTTATTTGTCTAGTAACAGGTGAGAGCTCTGTGACCTTGACCCCTACACTTTGCTCGCTTTCATTTGTATAAGCCTCAGAGATATAAGTTTGGTCTTGAGTCCCATTTCTAGTTGCGACTTGCCACCCCTCGAAATTCTCGTTACCAGCACTATCTAGAACGGGCGTCCCGTCAAGATAAATACTTTTATTCCCTTCATCAAGGCCCTGTATTTCTCCCTCTGACAGCAGGTCTACAACCGTTGCCCATTGAACCGACTGTAAGGAATCATCGGCTTCATGGGGCGTCCTGTTGCCACCGCCCCCTTTACCACCACCACCACCAGCGCCACGGATGTAAGTCATAACAAGTCGTCAGTGTCCAAACCTGCACTTATTACGCAGCTTCCAACAAAAAGTCTTCCATAACAAATAGGGATGGGCCGCCCGACCTGAGAAGTATTGATTATCCCGCTAAAGCTGAAATTTTCTAAGGTGCTAGCCCTCTTGGGCAGATCAGGAGTCGGCGAAAGAAGTTGAGCTACTCCACTAGAAATCAACGCAACACCCACTGATCCCATAAAAGTAGAAGCCCCTGCGCCCAATGTGAAAGTACCCGCGGTTGCTCCTGCACCTAAACCCATAAAGCCAGCACCCGCCGGAGCAAAGACAATAGCTGCTCCTACTAATAAAGCTCCAACCAGAATTGCACCCCAGCCTCCACGCCCTTTACCCATGACAACAGGCGTGATACTAAAAACATCCCGAGCACTCCAAGGCAACCCCAAATCTGAAACGTTTTCCTCTCCTATTTCTTCCTTCCCAACTTTCACCCGATAACCTATTCCATCTTTTTCACTATCAACGATCCACTTTTCTAACCCTGGGAAATTCGCAATTAAAGCTTTCACCGCTTCCGCCGGTGTCTCTACATCAAATTCAAAACGACATTGCCCAAGCCTTTTGCGCAATGCGCCGTACACCTTAACGACTTTCATGTCGCAAGACCCTGGCAGTATTCTTTTGATAATAGCCGCCGTAGACATCTCGACTGCTTAATCTTCCCTGGACGTGATGAAGAATTGTCATGTCACCAATGTAGATCGCTGCATGATTCGGAACAGTAGATTCCAAATGCATTAAAAATAAATCCCCGTAACCAACATCCTCCGGTGGAATAGCTTTAAATCCTTCCTTCTTGAAATTGTCTAAGTACATATTTTCTCCTTTGTCCCACCATTTATCTCGGCGATGATAATCATTTAATTCAACTCCAAATTCACCTTTATACCAATCACGTACAAGGGTGTAACAATCAACTAATCCATGTGAAAATTCTCTTCCGACATACGGCAATTTAAAACCTGTGGGTACTGCACTTCCCCATAATTCTGTTTGCGGATTAACAACAAACCAAGGCACACCAGATTTTTCACAAGCAACTAGATCGGCTTGAGATGGAGAATGATTGGTCTTTGGATGACTGTGAATTATCGAAATGATTTCTCCTTTGTCTTCAATCTCTGAATATTGATCGGGATCAAGTACAAAATGTTCATCCGGAGTATCAGCAAGATTGCGACAAGGGAAATAGTGAGTGCGTCCTTTGACGACAGCAACAAGCCCACAACATTCTCTCGGATATTCTTCTTTTGCATGGGCCAAAGCTTCCGCCTTAGTTTTTTCTGAAAGACTCAACGTGTTCGACCTGCTGTAGGGAATGACCCAAATGGTAAAGGGTTATTACTTCCAAATCTCAACTTGCAAGATTCAAGCCTTTTTCCGCAACGATCTTCTGCAAGGGTGCTAACAGACTGGTCGTCTGCGTTCCAATAATTACTCCCTGTATAAGAACATTCACTAGATCGATAACCCCATTGACAAATATTCCCGATCAACTGCCTCTTAGGAATTTCAACGCCAGGAAGATCTAACTTAGAAGCCAACTCAAACCTGACAGCGTCACGATTTTCCCCGGCTTTTCTATCTACATACCAAATCTCCGCAGGCCATTGAGCGTGTGGATCCGCAGTTGATTCTCCGTCTAAAAATTTCTTTAACGTTCTTATTCTTCTAACTTCAGCCCCGCCTAAATCATTCCCTACCGTTTCATTATTCACAAGCAACAAAAGGGTCGTCATCGTCCCATCTAAATTTGCAATCGTCAAAGTTGGACGTGGCAAAGTTCCGGTAGTGGAATAATCAAAGCCATCAGCAATTACAGGCTGCCTCGAATACGCATTCCCGTTCCACGTGATGTTGCCACTTACATTTGCATTGCATCCTGAGTGCCATCTATATATATCCGTCGAGCCATGCAAATCACTATCCAAATGCATCTCAAATAACTCAATAATTGCATTCGGACCCAAGACAGAAATGTCTTCATAAACGCTACTAATTGCGACCCAAGTAACGCCGCCATCTGTCGCGGTTGAACCTATATCAGTAGGCCATGTAGGTTCCGATGACCCCGAAGTACCTGCAACCGTAACTTGAAAAATAAGACCCGTAACCTGAACAGTCGAAGCGCGGCGAATATCCCCAACGCTATAAGAGGTACTAGCGGCCCACGCAGATACAGCCATTAGGGTTCAAAGACTTGACGGAAAGTTGCACTTATGGAAGCACGATTATTAAAAGGTATTGATTTTTGCCAGTTCTGACAAACCCATTTACTAGATGATGATTCACCAGGCGGAGTCCAATCAAAGGGGTCACTATCAACTGCTCTCGCGTCTAAAAACGTTTCAATAGTGTCTGCATCGGTCTCAGAAATATTTCGCCAAAACAGTGACCATACTTTTGGATTTTGATTGATCCCATAAGTTAAGCGCCTTTCGTATCCATCCCCGTACTGAATAACTCTCACATTAGGAGAGGAAGTTTTCGAGGGCCCATAAGAAGGGGTGATTGCTGGAAATGTTGCCATTAACTCAAGATTCCTCCAGGACGTTTTTGCCTTACCAATTCAGCCTGCACGGCTGCTCCCAACATTTTGCCAAGTTGTGAAGCTTTATCTGTACTTCCTTCCACAGCACTACCAGAAGCATCAACACTGACACTAACGTGGGATTCTCCGCCGGAGCCTTGGTTGGGAATAATCGTACCGCTTCTACCTGGTACGAAGATTTCAGGCCCTTTTTCACCGACTACATAACCTTTACCACCCGTAACCGGGCCACCTGCGGCTCTACCCGGTAGCTTGAAGCCAAGAGATTCCATACCCATTGTCACGCCATATTGCAACATGTAATTAGCAATTGATTTGAAGACACTTGCAGCTACATCACCCAGGGTTTTAGTCCCTTCAATTGCACCTTGAATAGCATTAACAAGACCATCCCTAATGATGCCTGTGATGGTTATCCATGCTTGTTCCGAATCGGAAAGAACTGTGTTTTGTTCTCCTAAAGCTTTTTTCACTTGATCAAGAATTGCCAATCTCTCCTGTAATCCATTATTTGTACCTTGCGTCGCTGCGTTGGTTCTAGATTCAACAGCCTCCATCTCCTGAATTCTGCCTTGGATTGCTTCAGATAGCGCCAACGTCTTGCCAATCACATCAGATGCTATACCTACATTGGGATTCTCTGGTCTAATCCTTTTAGCTTGCATCTCAATCCTTGTTACAAGCTTCTGTAACTCCATTAATTGCCCCACGCTTTGCGCAGATTCAACCGTTTGAGGCGTAACCATGTTGGTTACAACTCCTTTAAGCCTGTTTAAACCTTTTTTCTGGAACCCTGGTAAAAGCATTCCGCCCAAAGTAATATCTGACCCAGCTTTTCCAAGCTCTGTATATGCTCCGCCCATTGTCATGTCCGTCATCAGTCGGACTGCTTCCGTCGCAGCCACAACAATATCCTTAATTGCATTAAGAATGGCCTTCAATGCTGGCCCTAAAGCAACATCTAATGCCCTAACTAAATTGCCAATTGTGTTAACAACTTCTGTAAATTGACTGCTTAAAGTTTGCCCCATTAACTCCGATGCTTTAGCTGCTGTCCCAAGAGAGTTATTTTGATTCTCTAAGTTTTTATTGAAGCCCACAAGATCATCATTAACCAAAGGTAAGACAGCTTTAAGTGCATCAACGCTTCCGAATAACTTGACCAGGGCCGTAGTGCTTCCACCAGTTTTCGCTTTCACCTCCGCGAGCAGACCCGCCAAACCTTTCGCCCTTAGACCTGTTTCATTAAATTCAATTCCTAACTTGTGAGCTAATTTCTCCGCTTCTGAACTCGGCTTTAAAATAGAAACTAAAGCCTGATTTAATCCCGTAAATGTTGCTTGTACAGGCACACCTTGCGCCGTAATTGTAGAGATTGCCGCGTTTAATTCCTCAATCGAAACGCCCGAAGCAGACGCCGTAGGAGCAAGACGACCTATGTATTTTGCATATTGATCAAGAATAATTTTACCGTCATTTTGTGTTTGTATGAATCCATCAACCAGCCTTTCCGATTCTTTCGCAGACTTGCCATAAGCATTTAAAACACTTGTAACAGCATTACCGACTGTATTTAAATCAGACAGGCCACCTCTTGCTCCCAAGGCAGAAGCCCTAAGAACATCAGCAGCATCAGCAGCCTTTGTGAACCCAGCAGATGCAACATCATATGCAGCAGTTGATAACTGAGTGGCTGAATACATGCCACCTAAACTGCTACTTAATTCCTTCAAGTTGTTATTTAAACGCTTGGCATCAACGCCTAAAGTCCTTAAAGCTTGTGTTGCTTTCTCTGCCTCATTAAACCCTTTAAAATAATTTCTTACTAGCGTTACACCTGTAAAAACTGCGGCCAAAGGCCCCATCGTTTTTATTAATCCTTTGACACTTCGTGTTAAAAGGTTGCTCTGTGTTTGCGCAGCCTTTAACCCCGCTACCGCATGGCGAGAATTGACCCTTAGATCAATATTGGAAATCGCCACGGCAAGACCCTAACGTCTCTCCACTCTACCTATTCCTCTTAGCCTTTTCCATTTCTTCTTTCTCACGCTCATTTTTCACCATATGAAACGCTGCAAAGTGAATAAATTCTTCTTCAGATAGAGAAGCCCTTAGCTCTCCAACAGTTCTTCCTAACTCGCAGGCCAAAAAGAATTCATAATTCAGCCAATTGTCCTGCCTTAATCGTTTTTTGCTTCTTGCAAAGTAGTGCCATCAGCTTCTAACCCAAACAAGAACAATTCAAGCTCATTTAGAACTTGCTCAGGTAATTCTCTTTGGAGCTTTGCTGCATCGGCCAGAGCAAAGGCTTTTGTACCATCCTCCAACTCCGCCATCTGACAAAGCATTTGTGTGCTTAATACAAGTGCTTCTTCACTATTCGCAGTGTTGTTTGCCCGCATCCTGTCGGCGCGGGTTACAGGTTTGAAGTAGAGATCAAGAATGGCTTCACCATTTGAGCCTTTCACTGTGAATTTGCGACGTTCTTGAAGGTTAAAAGCTCCGACAAGAAGGTCAACCGTGCGAGGGTTTGTAGATGCCATTAAATACTGAGGGTGATTTCTCCATTAAACGTGAAATTCACGCTTATGGTCTCAAGCTCTCCGACGGTAGCACCGTATTCGCCGCCCGTCACTAGGATGCTGCCGGAGATTTTCTTACCACCAGCTTCATCTAAGTAAAGCTCAACGAAAGCATTTGCAGGGTCATTAGTTACAACCGCTTCCTTCAGTAAATCAAGTTTGTCACCTGCTGAAGGGGCATCATAAAGAACCTCCAAATTGCCTGAGCCACCAATCATCCCGCCGACATAACTATGAGAAGCATCCCCATGAATGTCACAAGGTAGTGAATCTTTTTCTACAGAAGTAGTCCAAGATCTAACAGCAGCAATTTCGGATTTGCCGCCCGAGGCATCTTTGTCAAAAAAGACAGTGCCTTGTTGTCCGCGATAAAAAGCCATAGTTAGACAGCGAGTGTGATAGCACCGTTAGTTACGTAATTAATAGTAATTACTTCCAGCTCCCCTACTGTTGCGCTCCAATCAGCACCAGTGATGACACCATCGAAGGTAATCTTTTTACTTCCTCCTGTGTCTAAGTAAAGCTCAAAAGCAGCAACCCCTTGATCGTTTTGGACGTTTGCTTGTTCAATAAAACTTTTGGTCTCATCAGCAGAACTTGCCGTATAAAACAGTTCTATAGAACCAGAGCCACTAGTTAGTCCACCGATTGCAGCGCGAGAAGTTGCGCCTAACGCTGTGGTATCTAATGACTCCTTCTCAATGGTCAAAGACCATGAGCGAGTACTTGCGATGGCAGCAGGGGTAGTGCCAGCATCGTCGAATTTTACTGAGCCTTGCTGGCCCCTGTAGTACGCCATAGTTAAAGATCCTCGAAGGTTTCAAAGGTCATACGTAACCTAGTTTGGAAATACCCTTCTGGAGCTGGCGCAGCCACCACCTCGGGGCCAATAGGCGGATCGAAGTGAACCCCCGATACGATGATCCTATTGTAGAGATCGCGGATTCTTTTGCCGAGGGCATAATTAGGCCCCGGCCCGCGCCCTTTTGCTGTGAATATATTAATCACAACTGCGCCGACCACTTTATTACTTCCGCTCGTTGAATCTCCCATCGTGAGAAATTCATTATTCCCAAAACTAATAAGACATTGACACCAGCTTTTATTAGGTGTCGGCTTATAAGGCATATTATGAAAAACAACCGGAATCTTCTGGCCTGCACCCAACTCAGCAGCCAAGCGGGATTCAATAGTTGATCTAATGGTATTAAGGTTTAATGCTGCCATTAGTTCATAGCCTTGATTTTTTCATAGCTGGAATAAACCCAATCCTGTAACTCTTTTGTAATTACATCGACCCAAGGGCCGGGATTTTGACTACTCCAACCTTCATACCCTAGACGTTCTGCATAAGGCAAGTTGTTATGCACGTTATATAGACTCCCAATCTTTTCACCTCCATCGGGTTTGTAATTAGTTCCTTTTGGAGGTAATTTTGCTGCTACAGATTCCGCTCCTGGGTTCTTCTGATCCCAGTATTTCCCATCAGGTAAAAAATCAGGCCCACTTGTATCATCTTCTCCGATCATCCAATTAGACCGAAACCTACCTGTATCAACAGGGCTTCCAAGTTTGCATCTTTTGTCTGCTTCTAAAACTAAAGCCTGCAAAAGCTTCTGAAGATGACTTTCCATCTCATGTCCAATAAGCTCAACAGGAATCTTTTTCATGCTCGCAATATCAGCTCATACGTGATCGCAACACCTGCCTGATCCTGCGTCTTAACCCGGATAATCTGATGGGTGTCTCCTCCAATAATTACTCGATCTGAAGTTGAAGGGGCTGTACTCACGCTATTGGCAGGGATAACTAATTTCCTGTCGTCAGCCTGGACAATTTCGTTGACTTCCCGCTGGTTTATATCCTCCATCACACCCTTAACCGCGGTGTCTGTCGTGACCTCGCGCATTTCACCTGTAGTGGTGTTGTATTGGCCGGTAACAACGCGGCGAATTGTCACGCTCGTGCCAATACCAGAAATCTGCGAGACCTTCTCAACAGCTTTCTTAATAGCAGCTTCAAAACCCATTAGATGCGATAGGCAAGAACTGAACCGCTAGCCAAAGTAATACTTGTGAAAATCCCTTCGATCTCGTTGTTTGCTTTCAACGTGATCCCAGAAACTGTTGATGATCCGTTTTTAGTGACGTTCGGTGACACAAATGTTGCGCTTGCGTCTGTCAAACACACAACTTTTCCGAATCTTCCTGTGTGTGCTGATGTATCTGTGATGATGTCAGCAGCAGGATAAGAATTTGCCATTTTTAACTCCGTTTGATAGCGACATTGCCCGGCCCACTTATTCTAAGGCCCGTGAAGTATCTCTCCACCATCGGAGGTATTTTGTCAGCACCTACAGCCGCACCGCCCGTTGCAGTTTCAACTGCAATTCCACCAACTCCAACACGTTTATAATCTTCTAATCCTGTCAAACCTAATGAACCTTTGTTGTTATTTAAGTAAACGGCTAAAACAACTTGAGCCTTTTCTATTTGAGTTGGAATCTCTGTATCTGTGTAGTAGTCAGTTGTTATACGAAAAGGAAATCCAACGGAATAAGTATTGATATAAGTGTCCGGCCTTCTAACTCCAGTTCGAGGCCATTGCAAAGATTGTGTATCGGTGGCCCTTGCACCTAAAAATCTTTCACGATCAATTCTTTCCGCCGCTGTATAAAGCGCACGGTTCTTTTGATCTGTAGTAGCAGAAGCCCAGGCGACTACATCGTCATCCTCAACGAGACTGTCCACAACATCCTGAGCATTACTCAGGGTTATGTAACTGTTCGCGTTTGCCGCCCCCGCTGTCGCGACGATTGTTAGAGCCATCAGAAGAAGTCTTTGGAGCTTTCTTTTTAGTGGGCGCTTTTGCAGCAGGTTTAGAGGCCGCTGTTTTAGCGACCTCCTCACCTTTTGCTCTACGCCTAAAGGCGAACATTCCCATTAACTAGCAGCCGATTTAAAGACAGCATAGTTAAGGACAATAGCCTCGCTCAAAGAACCGCCGGAAACATTTCCAACAGTAACTTTGAATGAGCCCGCAGCTACAGCCGTTACCTGAATAACGTATGCACCTGCAGTGCCGGTGTTTGCATGGACAACATAAGGAACATCAGTCGCAGCGACCTTGTCATTAGTAACTACAAAAGTTACTTCTGCGGCGTCAGCCAAAGCTGCACCGTTCATTGTTATTTGTCCAGCAGCAGAGTTAATAGTTACCCCAGTCGCCTTATTAGTGGCCTGAGTAACAGCACTGCCCGTGGTGTAACCAATGGATAGACCAGCGGTAGTTTCAAATACGGATGCCATAGTTAACTACCTCAATCCTGGTTAGAAACATTAGTAGCGCGAACGATACCGATGTTCTTAAGTTCGTAGACCTTCGACCAGTTGGCTACGGTTTCGAGCTGGGCTCGGGTTGGGTTAACAGTGGTAACGCCCCACTTTGTACCAACAGGGTGGTAGCAATAGTGAAGGTCAACTGACATGGCATCGGACTTAGCCAAGATGTCACGATCAGTTTCCATCTGCATTCCTGCTTGTTCGCCACTGGCTACAGAGCCAGGAGTGAAGAAGTAAGTGGAATACTCTGTACTTGATCCTGAACCTGTAGTCGCAACATCATCAGAAACGATGACGCGAAGACCACAGTATGTAGGAACAGTGCTTTCACCACCGTAAGCACCAGCGATAGAACCACCAGAAGCAGTTGCAGTTGCGTTGGTATCTGCAGCTAAAACATAGTCCACTAATTTTCTCTCGACGAGATCGTAGTAGACCTTTGAGTGGATACAAACAGCAGAAAGAGAATCACCAACATCTCCAAGAAGTGCTCTTGCCTTTGCAACATGCTTAGGACTTAGAGCTGTTGGAGTGTCGCTACTTGCAGAGTCAATACAAAGACTAAACAACGCAGAGTTGCTGTCATTTGCATTGATTGAGCCGAAAACACCAGATAGAGCAGAAAGTAAATCCTTCTGTCTTTGGTTTGCGATGTAAGCACCAACTTTTGCACCAATAGCGGCCATTGGGTCACTACCAGCGGCAAGAGCAGCTAGATCTCTTGCTTCAAATGCACGGCCTCTATGCAGAATGACTCCAATCTGCTTATCAGCTGTGATTTTTCCAGGTGTTAAAGAAGTGCTATCAGTTAAGACTTCAAAATCACCGGATAGATTTGCCTTCCAGAAAGGCACATTGACGAAATCACCCCCGTCTGTGGCATTTAGCTCTGCCATAGGCTGCACCACGCCGCTAGCCAAGAAGGCATCCCGAGCTGTGGTTTGTTCTATGACATAGGGCGTAAACACCTCTGGGACAATTACGTCACTCCTTAGAGTGGCCATAAAAATCGTGAGTGGTTTTACTTTTGGGCGCAGCCCTTACAGAAAGTGGCGCAGCCGACTTACTGACTTCCTAGTTATATTAGCGTTTCGCCGCAGCTTGCAATTTGTCATATAAAGGTTTATCTGTTTTATATAAACGCATCTGCTCTGTGATGTTGAAACTTTCCTGAGAAAATGGATTTTTAGTACCTGGTGGGATCTCTCCACCACTTGATCTTCCAGCAGGAGCTCCACCACCTTGAGGGCGTTGTTGCTTCTGCATCCATTCAGGTAATTTCTTTGCCCATTCGTTTACAGGTGTTCTTTCATACCCGTCAACAACAACAACTGTTCCGTCCGGTTCACGTTCTATTTGATCACTCTTTAATTTAGTTTTTAATACCAAATCGGGATCATGGACAACATCTGCCAAAGCAGAAACAGCCGGAGTTACTAACTCAAGCTCCCTAACTTTTGCTTGCAGATCAGCAATCTCTTTGTCCTTTGCCGCCGTTGCTTCTCTGAATTGCTTTTCTAGCGTTTGCCGCGCTTCTGTGTATTTTCCTTGGTTCTCAAGTTCAGCTTGCTCCGTCTTCTGCTTGAACTCAACCAAGGCATCAACATCAATGCCCTCTGGAACTTTTGGTACTTTCTTTGCGGCTCGTAGCTCCGCAATAAGTTCACTATTCTTGCGCTCTAACGCTTCGATGCTTCTTTTCATTGCATCGCTGTCAGGTGCTTCTCCAGTAGGCGCGGCTTCCTGGATGTTTTCGTCTGCCATGTAAACCCGCAGGGTTGAATCAAACTATAGCTGAATACTTTCTATTTGATACATAGTCAGGCATAATTAAAATATGACTAGAGAAACAAACAAAATTCCTGGCGATCCTCGAAGGTTTTCCCGCCCTACTTCCTTCATCAAAGAAGGGACAAAGATAGAAGGTGCAGAGAATTTAAAGAGAAGCGATCCTGACTACATCCTCAAAAAAGCCGCCCTAGCAGGTGCAACAATTAGCTTCAAACCAGCAGGACAAAAGGCAATTAAATTGGTCTAAAGGATCTGTTCTAATAAAAGTTGATAAACGGGTTCGGTAGTACCGCGAGCTGAAGACATTTGTATATCAACTAATCTATATCGCACATTGGATGGCATTAGAACCTCATTTTCAAATGCCAAACTACTCATATTTTTAATCGGTACTCCAATCTTATTATCTAAAACTGACATAATCACGTGGGCATTATTCCCCGGCGCTTTCCATTTCCCTTTAGGGACAAAATCACCAAAGTCAACGCCCTTATCTAAGCCCGCGAACTCTTCAGCCATCGCCATATTCGTAGACCAGCTCTCCATAGTTGCTGTCCGTTGACCTTCTATAAAACCATCTATGAACTCATCTAAATCCTCCAACTCCATCCTTACACCTCTATGAATTTGACCCTTATATCTAGGAGCACGAGAAATGAAGTCTTCCATGTCGTCAGCTTCTTTTAAGAGACTTTTGATTTTTGCTTTGCCTTCTATTGTTTTTGCTATCTCTGCTTCGCCCGCTGCATAAGTACTTAAGTCCCTTCCGTCTTCTAAAGCTTTGTGATACTGAGCCCTTGTGTACTTACCAGATCCACTAGACCAATTATTAATTGATTCAGCGGCGTTCTCCATTTTCCATCTCTCATCCTTCGCATAACCCAGTTTTTCGTGCCAATCTTTTCTGGCTCCTTTGGGCTTCTTCTTCCATTCTGTAGCCTCGAAATAATCCATATCTTCGTCCCGCTCAAATCCATAATCGTAATTTATGTCGTCTGTCGTTAGCTTTGTTTTCCTCTTAAATTCGGTCTTCTTGGCCTTTAATTTGGCTTTATTCTTTTTGACGAGGGCCTTATATTTTTTCTCGTCTGGTAGTAGTTGACTAGATAGTTTTTTCTTGAATGGTTCAAATGGTACGTCCGGGTATATATCGGGGCCTAATAAACCACCAGAGTCCTGGAGGTTCATCAGATAGTTATACGTTCCTTCTGCAGGCTTATATCCGGCCTTTTGAATCTGTTCCAAGTGGTAATTAACCTTATCCATCTTCCATGAACCAATATCTTTAACTCCTAGTTGACTCTTCTTATCGACCCAATAGTCCCAATGCTCTTCTAACTCCCATTGGTCTAAATCCTTTGCTTTGAAAATATTGGTTAAAGGGTCTTGAACTTTCCCTACTTTTATCTTGAGTTTTGAATAAGTCTTTCCACCTTTTGCTTTTAAAACCTTGGCCATTTCATCGACTAATTCTTTCTGCTTTGCATACGCAGCAGCACCCTTAATTGACGCTTTTTTCTTCGCCAACTTGGCCAAATCCTCTGTTGCAACTTCGTAGTGAATATCAAGGATGTCTTTACTCATCTTTTCATAAGGAATCTGATTGAAAGATGGTGGCTTGGCCTTAGCCGCGGCCTTTTTCTCAGCAATCGCTTGCGCCTCCTTTGTCTCCATATCTTTTAGTAACTTCTCTGATTTCTTAATTGATGCCTCTATATCCGCTATTTCCTTTTCATACTTGCTGACCTTGTCCTGCACCTTTGTTTTCACCGGCGCTTTAGCAACCTTTGGTTTCGGTTTTGGTCCTGGCTTCTTCTTAATATTCTCCGGCTTGCCATAACGTTTCTGTAATTGCTCAAGGGAAACCTCACTGCCATCAGCTCTCACGAATTTTGAAAGGGCTTGCTGCGGGCCATACTTATTCGCCAACCTGTCGTAATACCTAAAACTCCCTTCCCATTTTTTTGTCTCTTTATTGAAATGGCCGCCTAATACTCTTGCCCTTGTTTCTACAGACTGCTTACTTAACCAATCTCCATAAGTTTTAATTTCTCCATCCTTTCCTGGCTTGATTGGCCCAAATTCTGAAGCCCTTGTTGCAGCAGGTGGAGCATCAAAAGGAAGGTTGTCATAATCAATCTCTGGAATAATCGTGGATCGACAGTTGAAATGCTGGGGAGGCTGCGGCCCTTTGTCGTAAGGGAATAAACGGCCATCCAAGCTCCTGCAAATAGCAGAAGTCCTTGAATCCAACGTGGCGATATATCTGTACTTCTTCGTCAGTTCCTTATTCGCCTTATACACCTGCATGCTGGACGCACTTGCTACTTGATTAACGCTGGTGCGAACCAACGTTCTGATCTGGTGGTTTGTCGGGTTTGTTAATTGCCCTCCTTTTTGTGCTAATGCAAGAAGTCCCGCCGGATCATTAAAAGTAAGACTCCCTATCAAGCTTCGTGCCATCTGCTCTGTGGTTTGACCTGAGAGCAACCCATCTCTTACAACAGATCGGAAAAGCATGGTCTGAGCTTCTCCTAAATCACTAAAAGCTTTATTTAAAATGTTTCCGTTAGGCAAAGTGATATTTGCGCCAATAGAATCTGTCAGTTTTTCCTCTCCGAGGAATCCCGCTAACTGTTTACCCTTGGCTGGCGACTTAAATTTTGTAGGATCTTGCGTTACAACGGATTTAGCAAAGTTTTCACTAATTTCAACTGTATTAACTCTGATGCTATCTCTATAACCCTTTGGAATAAGTTTTTTCAGCTCCTTTTCTGCAAAGTCAGCCTGTACCTGGCTTAAACTCTGCAATTGTTTCATCATTAAGTCACTACTGCCTTTCGTCCAGTTATCCATGCTCTCTTTCATCTGAGCAACAATTGACCTCAGTCGCGCAGCTGTATGACTATCACCCTTCCCTAGCCTGTCCAATTCATAAAGCTTCTTAACTGATTCGACTGCAATATTGTTGAAACTCTCGACTATCTCATGCGCCACTTTCGTGCTGTACCTGTTCAGGTCAATGGCATTCCTAAATAAACTTTCTGGTGATGTCATTCACACTAAGCCGCCTTCTGTTCATTCTCTGGCATCTCCTCTGGCACCTCTTCTTTTTTAGTCGGTAGTTCCATCAACCCCCCAATCTGAGTTTCTTCTAATTCTTCCTCTACATCAAATTCATCCCCTAAAACTTCACCCTCGGCAAGTTGATCTAATAATGTCTTTTGAGTAATCGTACCCGCGGTATAAAGCTGTAAAAGACTTCCGATTTCTTGAGGGTCAAGCCTAGAAGCTAAGAAGTCACGATTTACAAAACTGCTACCGGCTTCAGTGCTCCCCAAATAATTTGCATGGAAAAGCAAACTATTATCAATCATATCTTGTACTTGTTGTGCGACTACCTGCATCGTGCTGTCGCCTTGTGATCTATCTATGCGTTTTGCTTCTGCTGTTTCTGCCGATAATTTTTGTCCAAGTACAGCCGCTAGACCTAATGCATTTATTTGGTCAGAAAGTTGCTCTAATCTTTTGAACTGAGCATCATAACTTTTTCCACCGGGCTCTATATATTCGGCCCGTCCTTCTGCGGGGAAAGCAATGGCCTCTCCTGGGCCCGCTGATACTTCTTCGGCTGCTGTTGGGAACCCATAAAAAGCCAGCATAGGAACTGCGCTTATATGTAATTGGTTATCAAGATCCGACTGCACCTGATACGCCTTGAGATTCAATTCCGCAATGTCTTCCATTGGCGGACGTGATTCCATTAAGTTCGTCCGGTTGGAATATGCAACAGAAAAAGGAATATCAGACAAACTGGTTGTACCACTCTGATACAACTTGAAGTCGCCACCTTTTCCATCTCTTCTATGAATTTCAAATGATCCTGGTTCTAATAGCCTAACTTGTTCTATTTCTTCCTCCCCATAGCGACCCGAAGGCTCAAAAACTCTCTCTAAAAGTCTTAGTTGAGTAAATTTTTGCTGGCCATCAATAATCTCTGTCCTCCATCCCAATATTTCCCGCGGTGTATATGTCACCCAATAAGGCCTACCCCCTTCACCTTCTGAAGGAGCATCAACTAAAACACCAACATGGCCATACCTAATTACTTTTCTCGCGGTCTCGTAAGTCCACACATTTAGATCATTACCCTGTAAGTCCACATCGAATAATTGCTCCTGTATTACGTCTGCTACATCTGTCAATCTGACCGGTTTACGTGTAAGCATTCCTGCCAACATGCGTTCGAGTCTTTGGTAATAAGGAGGACATACTGACCGGGCAAGTCGATTGTCATAACTATCGTCTAATTCCCTTGGTTCCTGTTGCAAATAACGTCGATGCTTACGCCTCATCTCATATGTACCGCCCAGTAAATCTTCTATTAAGACCCAATGAGGTTCCATCCCGAACCACGATGAATTTGGATCATTAATTTCAGTGCCACTTGCGGCTTTTTCCCGGTTGTAATAATTGAAGCCGCTATACACAGCAAACCCCCGATGCTATGTGGACAGTGTAGGCCGCAGGATCAATACAGCCTAATTCCAGTGCCGCGTCCAGCCCCTTCATGCAACGGATTAAATTCACGCCACACTAGATAACCTAAAGCGTCATTCATATGATCGTAGCCAGATTCTTTGTCAGGCTCACCTTTTTCTGTGTAACTCTGCAATTCAAGGCATTCAATTAAGCGTCGGCAACTGGCATGGATCGCCATCCGGGTTTCGCCGCGGCCATTTTCCAAGAGGGCTTGAACAGAGGAGACCCTGTCACGTACCGGTGGATTTGATCGAGGTGATTGATTACTAAACCCGTAAGTTTCGAGGATTTGGATGTCTGTCTGAGCAGCATTTGTTGAGCGATTTCCACCAGAAGCATCAGGATAAACGTAAACCCGATGATCGGGGTATCTTCTTTTTATTTCTTTTCCTAATGCGTCCGTATCATGGGCCTCTTTTATCTCATCAATAATCGTTAATCCTTTGTTTAATCTCACTCCGATAACAGCGGACATATTCCCGACGTTGAAATCGACTCCCACTCGTAAAGGCTCGCCTTCAAAGTTCGGTAATTCCTTGACCACATTTTTATCCCTACTAAATCTGTCATAAACCTGACCAGTTGTGAGATTTACAAAACACCCTTCCAAATAAGCCTGTAGCAAGCTCGGGTCGTAGTTCGCCTGCATTCGAGCGATGAAGTCAGGGGGTAAGTGGGGATTATCAACTGTTCTCATCCTTATCAATTTCCGGTCTTCTCTCCCTTTTGCATCTTCAGAACCAAAGGTATTCCACATCCATCTGAAACCTTCAGGCGTTGAAGCCGCCCCGAATTGCCTTACATTTCCGGCCCTTAAACGACCAAGGATCTTAGGAAAAGCACGGTCACAAACAGTAGGACTAACTGTGTCTATTTCGTCTGCTAAAACAAAAGCTAAGTTCAAACCAATAATTCTTGACCAGTTCTCAAACGATCTACAAAGAATCTTTGTATCACCCTCTGGCAAATGTAATAAATATTCAGGCAAAGGTGACGCCCTAAATGTATATGGAATTTCATAGCCTTCTAAAAATTGCTCGAAATCATTCTGCCAAATGTCCCTGATTAAAGGGCCTGTCGGTTCCATTACTGCGCCCGTAAAACCTTGATTGGCCGCTGCTAAATGAACAGCTTTTGCACAAAGCGCTCTGGTCTTGCCTGCTCCATAACCAGCAGAAAGACCAATTATCTCTGTTGTTGTGTCATCTACAAAAGCTAATTGCCCTGGATGTAAATCAACTCTTATTCGATTTAATAACGCTTCTGTGTTAACAGAAACCCCAGCACTACCAGGCTTATCTAATACACCGCCTTCGGCTAAAAGAATACTCATCCAAGAACTTGTCCAATCCTTGCCATTGAGTTTATGCAACCTAGAGCAACTGCCAACTGCCCATTTTTCCGGGCTTCTTTTTGTACACTCGCCAACTGGGCTAAAACTTCTGCGGTAAATTGCCGCCGATCAATGTCAAAATCTTGCTTCAAAAGCTCTCTGGCCTGAGCGATATACTCGTCTGCGGCCCTAGTTTTCACACCCCACTCATTTGCGGCATATTGCAAAAGTTCAGAGCGCGTTACTCCATGCGTAATCAACTTGGCAACACGATGCACCCTGTAATCAACTTCAGCTTGTGTTGATCGTTTACCAGCCACAGTATTACTCGGTTAAAGACGCGAAGGAATCGAGTGCATACCACACATGTGAATTACGATAGCCCCCCTGATGAGTTGGGATGATACGGGTAACTCCGTGCATGTTCCTCCATGCAGGATATACAAGCAGAGAATTATCGGTCTGGTCAAACGTTGCCCCGTAATCAGGCACGTGTAAATTTCCTCCTTTGCTGTTCCGCCTTTTAGTGATTATTAAATTGACCGCGCCTTTCACATTTGCATGATCCTGATGTACCGGTGCTGAAATATTGCAATTAGAAATTGTTGAGCTGAAGTAATGAGCAAACCTCCACTTAGGTGGAATCCTTTGATGGATCTTCATTGTGTGATGAGAAGAAACCGCCGGAATTATCTCTTCAACCAATTCAAACGCCTTAACCCCTGCTGAATACATCGCCTTTGCAAATATCTTGGCAGTTTTCACGCTATGGACTGATGACCTTGTTGGATAAGGTCGCCTCATGTGAGGTTTTGGAGGACAGGAGCCCAGAATTGTCGAATATTGCTTAACTTCTGCCTCTTGGTTATGAAGACCGCTAGACCTTCTCATTTCTGATTTAGGAACTCTCTTGGTCTGAATCTCAGCGTCAGCAATATTCACTAAATTTTGAAGCTCATCAGGAAGACGTTTCATGAAAAGCCCTACATGAGATCCATCTGCATCAACAAGGATGCAGTCTTCAGTAATGTTCGGCTCAATGTCTCCTACGGTGTCCCCAATACTTAAAGCTCTCGGGACTGGCTTCAGCTCAACTAAAGGAAAACTCATTTAGCGAAACAGAAAACATTTGTACACGCAGGAAACCAAGCAGACTGCCACATAATTTCTCTGTGGTCTTCATAGCAAATAGTATTCCAAGCAGCCTCAACGCGATAATTCTTTTTCTGCTTATCAATCACATCCCAAAGACGCTTTAAAGAAGGGTCTATATCGAACGACCATTCATAAACCAACTTCCTAAAAGTCCTTTCCGTATTTTCCAATATGGGCATTTCGGCCCCTTCTATATCCATTTTGCAATACTGATGGCTTGCTGCTTGCTCATCAAAATTAAGACAAGGTACTTTCAACCCTTTGTCATTCCATTTTTTTACAATGGAATTCCGCCAAACGTTGTTGTTGTTCCCTACAAACATCACTGTATGTTTTCTGTCGTCATGGACTAATGCAGCCTGTTTAACTACCGCTGCATTTTTCAAACCATTCAACTTTAAATTCTTGGTAATCAGATCACAGTTAAAAGGATCAGGTTCATAAACCGTGGCAGTTGCCCCAAGCTTGCAAGCAAGTAAAACGAAAGCGCCTACATTTCCTCCACAGTCCATCCAATGCTCACCCTTCTCAATAGTGAGGCCACGCTTGAGGTAAGTCTTGCGGCCTATGACCTCCTCGAAAGTTTTTAGATCTGAAAAACCGGGGCGATGGTAGAACTTAATTCCATTGATGGAAGATTGTTCTAACTTCATGCGAGCGCCTCAATAAGTTTCATTCCTATATAAACCCCATCCTTACGCGCTGCTTTGACTAAGGCTTGTGCTTCTTCATAATCTTCTGGTCGAAATTCAATTTGAATCGCCTTCATTACACCATCAGCAAGACCATCCGTTGGATCTTCCAAGGCGTCAAGAGAGCTGTAATCAGGTTCTTCTGCGAAGGTGGGCAAGTCATCGCCCCAACCTAAGACTGATAAATCAAAACCTGCCTCGGCTAAAGAAGCTAATTCAGCTTGGAGGATGTCATCATCCCAAGAAGAATTAAGGGCAAGTTGATTGTCTGCAATGACGTAAGCCTTTCTTTGCTCATCGTTTAAATGAGCAAGAGTAATTGTCGGAACAGTCTCTAGTCCAAGTTTTTTGGCCGCAGTAATTCGACCATGACCAGCGATGACATTGCCAAGATCGTCAATTAAGACCGGATTTGTAAAACCAAACTCTTTTAAGGAATTGACTAGCCTCTGAATTTGGACTTCATTGTGAAGCCTGGGGTTGTTTTCGTAAGGCTTCAGATCTGCTATCGCAACGTGCCGTATCTGATCCGGGGATACCACCTTTTGGATTGCTTGCGTAGCGGAGAGAAGAGAGGATTCTGTTAAGGTCATTTTGATAAGCGGTGACGTATTCCCCAGGCAGGGCTATTTGTTCATCCACCGCATTATCAGCAATAGCACAAGCAATGCCTAGTGCTACCTCCATAGTCTTTGTTAAGTGTTGGACTACAGGCCGCTGTCTTTCAGAGAGCATTTAAGAGATCTGGCACTTTTGCCAGTTGCTTTTTAACGGTTTGAATATACTCCGGCAATTGCACTTTTTCGCCCTTAAGTGAAGATAAACGTAGCTTATTCATCACTACTGATGTACGTTTCCAGCTTTCCTTACGTTTAAAATGAAGTTCCCTAATTGTTTCTTTGTCAATACTAATTCCTAAATTGTTTCTAATACCTTCCGAATCACGGTAGCCAGATGTTGCTATTTCATTTTCTGACGTTTTGTAACTTGGATAAGCAGCTTCACACCAACAAATCACCGCAAGGTCTAACCCTCCTACACGTTTACCTTGCTCATTAATGTCGTAATCAGGGATGTATTCATTTAAAAGTCCATCACTGTTATGAACCATTCCAGAGTCATTACAAGCATGGCATTTATAGGTTGGAGCATGGAAAGTGATTTCACGGTCTGCAGCAGACCTTTTATGGGGACGGTTCATTGCGAGGAGTGTTGAGTTTAAAAGGGTGCGCCCTCTGGGGCGTCAGCTAACCAAGGCTTCATAGAAGCTTCAGATACTACAGGACTTTCTTCTAAGAAGGCTTCATATCTGCCATCTCGAATCCACCTGTAAGCGTCGGGGAATGGAGAAGCAAAACCCCCGTCGCGCTCAGTCTTCCAATGATCGGCTATGGCACAGGTAAGCGCAACCACTAAAGCCGGTCTTTTATCTGCCTGTATTTTTTGAAAATGCTGCCACGCTAAAGGCTTGGATTGGCTGGAAGCGCGTTTTTTAATTCCTTGGTACTTTTTCCAAAAAACCTGAAACTCTTCCGAATAGTCATTCTTCTTATTTTTAGTTTTTTGTTTTAGTTCAACTTGTTTTACTTCGGGTACATGTGGTGAACCACCCCCAGTGCATGTGGTGGACTCCCCTAGTTCATGAGGAATACTAGGTGGTACATGTGGTGTACCCCGCATTGGTGCTGGGATTTGGCACTCATGCCAGACAGTAACGCGGTAAGCATTGGTCTTTTGGCCATGCTCGTCATGGCGTTCAACCTTCTGCAACCAACCCAAAGAAACCAACTGCTCAACAACATGCATGACTTTCCCACGGCTCATTCCAGCGTCTTTTGCAATGGTGTTATAAGAAGGCCAAATATTTGGGTAATAGCTTTGCAAGACCCATAGCACCGCCAACTGGTACGGATCTATACGGCCTTTCAATGCTGTCGGCAGTGACACAAAGGGTGTATTTTCTGGAATGAAACTCATTTCTCTCTAATTGGATCTAGCTATTTACGGAATAGAACCGGCCCCCCAAGGGAGCAAGCGTCATGTCGGCAATGGCCGAATGGTCGAGTCAAGTAAAAAAGTAGCACCGTGGCGAGAAGCCGTAAGACAAACAGCTGTAGCCTCAGTCGCAGACTTGATAGATGGCCCCGTGGAAGTGCAAATATGCTTCCGCTTCCTGAGACCGAAGTCCCACCATCGCGCAAATGGGGAACTGCGGCAAGGTGCGCCGGAATATTTAACAGCCCGCAACCGGGGAGACCTCGACAAGCTCTGTCGATCTACCTTAGACGGATTAACAGGCAGTGTGTTTTTAGACGATTCTCAAGTTGTAAAACTTTCTGCTGAGAAAAGATTTTGTACAGAAGGAGAAAAACCAGGCGCAATAATTCGTCTCAAAGAGTTAGCCGCGGGATAGATCAGCCACCTCGCATTGGACCGCCCTGCCTTTGAAGCTTCAGCGCTTCATATTTCTTGGCTTTCAGACCTGCTCTCAACGTGGGGATCAAGGTCATCAGGCTCCGCGGCTTGCATGATTTTCTCTACTAAATGTCTTTTGGCATAGTGACTTGTGGTTGGAATCATTTTTCTAAGAATCCTGTTTGAATAACCGAAAAGCGTAAACCGTCTCAACCTTTCACCAGTCATAGGCCCCGGCGAGCGGTAGACAAATGGTTTGCCTATCCAGTCCAAGAAACTCATTGTGAATTTAGGGTCGTTTCTAATGCGAAACAAACTCTAGATAACACAGCTGCATTGAGATGCATAGGGAATTCTGTAAATTGCTGGCTGCTTGGGTTCAATTTCAAGAACCGATTTAACGCCTCGATGTCCCCTTTCAATAACTCAACTTCTGTGTACTCTTCTGGTCTTTCATACATGGGAATAACTGGGTCGCGAGCGAAAGCCGTCTCTGGCATATAAAAATGCTAGCGAAATAAAAAAAAGGGGGGTTAAACCCCCTCTTCGAAAAATGATTCCAATTCTTCCCAGTTGGTTCGATCCATGTCTGCATCTTCAACTAGGTCGGAAAGATGCTGGATCAGGTTGCCGTATTGGTTGACTTCTTTGATGTCCCCGTGTTCGAGAACCAAATTGCCAAATACCTTTGCGGCAGCCAGTGTTTCGTCGTGAATCATGAATTCAGTAGCGAAGTGAAATACGCAATCGCTTGCGTGAATTAATTATACCACCCTGCCCCACCCTGAGCAACCTTTCTATTAATAAAAGGCCAAAAAAAACCCCTCCGGGTGGGAGGGGGACGCTCACTGGCCTTAGAAGAGTAAGGCCCAGACGGCTGTTAGTCCAGCGATCCAGAAAGCGGCTTTCAATTCTTGTTCTAGAACTGAAATTCGCTCGGCCTGCGTATCAGTCAACTCGACGGCGGCGTCGATGATGTCTGCTTTGCTGGACTTGGCTGTGATGTTCATGAAGAACTCCGCGAGAGAAATGGGTCGCCCCATACACGTAATTATGACCCATG